>Ga0207655_1000090_pt1 | contig 203398 bp, 169 predicted proteins | sample KBSM44metaG_FD_184398 | JGI IMG/M metagenome (GOLD analysis project Ga0207655, IMG submission 184398) | Miscanthus rhizosphere microbial communities from Kellogg Biological Station, Michigan, USA - KBS M4-4 metaG (SPAdes) (version 2) | ecosystem: Host-associated > Plants > Roots > Rhizosphere...
CTTTCCTCTTTCAGAGTCAAGCATTTAATTTCGCTTTTCTCTGTCGGCGTTCTCTTAAGAACCCCTGCTGACCCGGCGGCTTGCTTGCCGTTGTTCCGTCTCAGTGGGGCCGCATTATAGGGAGTTAATTCAGGCTGACAAGAGGAAAAATGCATTTTTCTTTCAACCGCTCACCTTTTCGCCTTTTTGCCGCTTATTTCTGCTTTTTGATAGCCGCAGGCAGGTCTGCCAGGCTGTTAATCACCCAGTCGGCGGCTTTTTCAGCCTCTTCCGTCACAGGTTTGCCTGTACGCACCAGTACCTTCATGCCAACATTCGCAGCAGCGGCCGCCTGCATGTCTTCAATTTTGTCGCCTACCATATAAGAAGAAGCCATATCGATATCCAGATACTCTTGCGCTGACTTCAACATACCGGGATGCGGTTTACGACAGTCACACACCTGGCGGTATTCTTCTACACTCCCCTGAGGGTGGTGCGGACAAAAATAGATGCCATCAAGATCGACACCACGGTCTGCTAATGACCAGTCCATCCATTCCGTCAGCGTCTCGAACTGCGCTTCGGTAAATTTCCCGCGAGCGATACCAGACTGGTTGGTGACCAGCACCAGCGCATAGCCCATCTCTTTTAGTTCGCGCATAGCATCGATGACGCCATCGATAAATTCAAAATTGTCGATTTCATGGACATAGCCGTGATCGACATTAATCGTGCCATCACGATCGAGAAAAATTGCGGATATGGACTTTGCCACCGTGTCACTCCTAATAATGCATGTGCTTTTATTATCGCATGTTTCGTCAGGCAAGAAAGTGTCGATCTTATAAAGAAGATTGATTTAGCCGTCTAGATGCCTTAACATCCGTTTTGTTGACGGTCATCGCCCGTCTCTGGCAGAACAAAATGCCGTGGATAACACCTAACCGATAATAAATAATCTAATGATTAAACTTTCGAATATTACAAAAGTGTTCCAGCAGGGGCACCGTACGATACAGGCGCTGAATAACGTCAGCCTGCATGTGCCCGCCGGGCAAATTTATGGCGTCATTGGCGCATCCGGTGCAGGTAAAAGTACGCTGATTCGCTGCGTGAACCTGCTTGAGCGCCCAACCGAAGGCAGCGTAGAGGTCGGAGGCCAGGAGCTTACTGCATTATCTGAAGCAGCTTTAACTAAAGCGCGCCGTCAGATTGGCATGATTTTCCAGCACTTTAACCTGCTCTCTTCCCGTACCGTCTTTGGCAACGTCGCGCTTCCTCTGGAGCTCGATAACACCCCGAAAGATGAAATCAAACGCCGCGTGACCGAATTGCTTGATCTCGTGGGCTTGTCGGATAAACACGACAGCTACCCAGCGAACCTTTCCGGCGGTCAGAAACAGCGTGTGGCCATTGCGCGAGCACTGGCGAGCAATCCAAAGGTGCTGCTGTGCGATGAAGCCACCAGCGCGCTCGACCCGGCAACAACTCGCTCTATTCTCGAACTGCTCAAAGACATCAACCGTCGTTTGGGATTAACCATTTTGCTCATCACCCATGAAATGGACGTGGTTAAGCGCATCTGCGACTGTGTTGCAGTAATTAGCAACGGTGAACTGATTGAACAGGATACGGTGAGCGAAATGTTCTCCCATCCGAAGACGCCGCTGGCGCAACAATTCATTCAGGCTACGCTGCATCTGGATATTCCAGAAGACTATCAGGCACGCCTGAAAGAGCAGCAAATCGCTGATAGCGTGCCAATGCTACGCATGGAGTTTACCGGTCATTCGGTCGACGCCCCGCTGCTGTCAGAAACTGCGCGTCGCTTTAACGTCAATAACAACATTATTAGCGCGCAGATGGATTACGCGGGCGGCGTGAAGTTCGGCATTATGCTGACCGAAATGCACGGTACGCCTGAAGATACGCAAGCAGCCATCGCCTGGTTGCAGCAACACCATGTAAAAGTAGAGGTACTGGGTTATGTCTGAGGCCATGATGTGGTTACTGGCGCGTGGCGTCTGGGAAACGCTGGCGATGACATTCGTGTCGGGCTTTTTCGGCTTCGTGATTGGTCTACCGGTTGGCGTACTTTTATATGTCACGCGCCCAGGACAAATCATCGAGAACGGCAAGGTTTATCGCGTGCTTTCTGCGCTGGTGAACATCTTCCGTTCCATCCCGTTCATTATCTTACTGGTGTGGATGATTCCATTCACTCGTGTCATTGTCGGAACGTCTATTGGTTTACAGGCCGCCATTGTGCCACTGACCGTGGGTGCAGCACCGTTTATCGCCCGTATGGTCGAAAACGCCCTGCTGGAAATTCCGGGTGGCTTAATTGAGGCCTCACGTGCGATGGGCGCAACGCCGATGCAGATCGTCTGTAAAGTTCTGCTCCCGGAAGCCCTGCCGGGTCTGGTCAACGCAGCAACGATTACCCTGATTACACTGGTCGGTTATTCCGCCATGGGTGGTGCAGTCGGTGCCGGTGGTCTGGGGCAAATTGGCTATCAATACGGTTACATTGGCTATAATGCGACCGTGATGAATACAGTGCTGGTATTACTTGTTGTTCTGGTTTATTTAATTCAATTATCTGGCGATCGTATCGTTCGGTCAGTGACTCATAAATAGCGTTACACACAACACAACTCAAAAGTTTAAGGATATAAGCATGGCGTTCAATTTTAAAACCTTTGCGGCAGTGGGTGCTCTGATTGGTTCTCTGGCACTTGTTGGTTGCGGTCAAGATGAAAAAGATCCAAACCATATTAAAGTCGGTGTGATTGTCGGTGCGGAACAGCAGGTTGCTGAAGTTGCCCAGAAAGTAGCGAAAGAAAAATACGGTCTGGACGTCGAACTGGTCACATTCAACGACTACGTTCTGCCGAACGAAGCGCTGAGCAAAGGTGATATCGACGCCAATGCCTTCCAGCACAAACCCTATCTGGATCAGCAGATCAAAGACCGTGGCTACAAACTGGTTTCTGTTGGTAACACCTTCGTTTACCCAATCGCAGGCTACTCCAAGAAAATTAAATCTCTGGACGAACTGAAAGCGGGTGACCAGATTGCCGTACCTAACGACCCAACTAACCTTGGCCGTACTCTGCTGCTGCTGCAGGCACAGGGTTTAATCAAACTGAAAGATGGCGTTGGTCTGCTGCCAACTTCACTGGATATTGTTGAAAACCCGAAAAACCTGAAGATTGTTGAACTGGAAGCTCCACAGCTGCCACGTTCTCTGGACGATGCACAAATTGCACTGGCCGTTATCAACACCACTTACGCCAGCCAGATCAATCTGACGCCAGCGAAAGACGGTATCTTCGTTGAAGGTAAAGATTCTCCTTACGTGAACATGATCGTATCGCGTGAAGATAACAAAGACGCTGACAACGTGAAGAAATTCGTTGAGGCTTACCAGTCAGACGAAGTTTACGAAGCGGCAAACAAAATCTTTAACGGCGGTGCTGTTAAAGGCTGGTAATTTTATTCCCCATAAATAATTTCTTATAAAGACGGGCGCATGCCCGTCTTGTCATTTATGCAATCACCTGATTCAATAGCCCTCCAGGTCTACCCTTTATAGAGGAATTATTATGCGTGCTTTACCGGTCTGTTTATTAGCACTCCTGTTAGGTGGTTGCTCCATGCTAAACAGATCTCCTGTTGAACCTGTCCAAAGCACTGCGACCCCCGTCAAAACGGAGACCGCAAAACCTAAAGCGCCACGTGCGGCACCTGTCAGAATTATAACGAACGCAGAAGATCTGGTCGGTAAACCGTTCCGTGAACTGGGTGATGTTTCCGGTGATTCATGCCAGGCGACAAACCAGGATTCTCCACCGAATATTCCAACTGCTCGCAAACGCATGCAGATTAATGCCTCCAAAATGAAGGCAAACGCCGTGTTGCTACACAGCTGTGAAGTCACCAGCGGTACACCGGGCTGTTATCGTCAGGCGGTATGCGTAGGAACAGCTCTTAACGTAAGTGCTAAATGAGCAATTTCTCATTTGAGCAAATAGGCGTTATCCGCTCTCCTTATAAAGAGAAGTTTGCCGTACCTCGCCAGCCGGGATTGGTCAAAAGTTGCAGCGGTGAGCTGCATCTGGTGCCTCCCTATAACCAGGCCGATGCCGTACGCGGTCTGGAAGCATTTAGTCATCTGTGGGTGCTATTCGTTTTCCATCAAACGATGGAAGGCGGCTGGCGCCCAACCGTACGCCCTCCCCGACTTGGCGGTAATGCGCGTATGGGTGTCTTTGCCACGCGCTCAACCTTTCGCCCCAATCCAATTGGTATGTCACTGGTTGAGTTACGGGATATCCGCTGCCATAAAGAACATGTCATTCTGGAGCTGGGTGGTCTGGATTTAGTAGATGGTACACCGGTGGTCGATATCAAACCCTATCTACCATTTGCCGAGTCTTTGCCCGACGCCCGAGCCAGCTATGCGCAGGATGCGCCGCATGCGGGTGTCAACGTCACCTTTAGTGCCGAGATAGCCCAACAACTTATTGGGCTGGAGAAACGTTATCCGCATCTTCGTCAGTTTATTACCGAAGTGCTGGCGCAAGATCCTCGCCCGGCCTATCGTAAAAACGAGGAAGAAGGGAAAACCTACGCCGTCTGGTTGCTGGATTTTAACGTTCGCTGGCGTGTGACATTATCAGGATTCGAAGTCTTTGCCCTGGAAACCCGGTAATTTCTCCGCACTCTCTTTTGACATTTCTTTCTCGCTGGTAAACTAAATCACTTTGTTTTTGTGCCAGGCCCGTTTTGAGCCTGTTCTGTCGTCCAACTGGAACCGTAACAACATGCGTACTAGCAAATACCTGCTCTCCACCCTAAAGGAGACACCTGCCGACGCCGAGGTTATCAGCCACCAGCTGATGCTGCGCGCCGGGATGATCCGTAAGCTGGCCTCCGGGTTATACACCTGGCTGCCGACCGGCGTACGCGTCCTGAGAAAAGTCGAAAAAATCGTGCGTGAAGAGATGAACAACGCCGGTGCAATCGAGGTGTTAATGCCGGTGGTTCAGCCCTCTGAACTGTGGGAAGAGAGCGGCCGTTGGGAGCAGTACGGCCCGGAACTGCTGCGCATTGCTGACCGTGGCGATCGTCCATTCGTCCTCGGCCCAACGCATGAAGAAGTCATCACCGACCTGATTCGTAACGAGCTGAGCTCTTACAAACAGCTGCCGCTGAACTTCTACCAGATCCAAACCAAATTCCGTGACGAAGTGCGCCCACGTTTCGGCGTTATGCGCTCCCGCGAATTCCTGATGAAAGATGCTTACTCTTTCCATACTTCTCAGGAATCCCTGCAGGAAACCTACGACGCGATGTATGCGGCTTACAGCAAAATCTTCAGCCGTATGGGTCTGGATTTCCGTGCGGTACAAGCTGATACCGGTTCTATCGGTGGCAGCGCTTCACATGAATTCCAGGTGCTGGCACAAAGCGGCGAAGATGATGTGATCTTCTCTGATTCTTCTGACTACGCGGCAAACATCGAGTTCGCAGAAGCCGTTGCGCCAAAAGAACCCCGTTCTGCAGCCACTCAGGAAATGACGCTGGTTGATACGCCAAACGCTAAAACCATCGCCGAGCTGGTAGAACAGTTCAATCTGCCTATCGAGAAAACGGTGAAAACGCTGCTGGTGAAAGCAGTGGAAGGCAGCAAGTCTCCGCTGGTCGCTCTGCTGGTTCGTGGCGATCACGAACTGAACGAAGTGAAAGCCGAGAAACTGGCTCTGGTTGCCAGCCCGCTGACCTTTGCGACCGAAGAAGAAATTCGCGCGTTAGTTAATGCCGGTCCAGGCTCGCTTGGCCCAGTTAACCTGCCAATTCCGGTTGTTATCGATCGGAGCGTTGCAGTGATGAGCGATTTCGCCGCAGGCGCTAACATCGATGGTAAACACTACTTCGGTATTAACTGGGATCGTGACGCTGCAACACCAGAAATTGCCGATATCCGTAACGTTGTCGCAGGCGATCCAAGCCCGGACGGTAAAGGCATCTTGCTGATTAAACGTGGTATCGAAGTCGGCCACATTTTCCAGCTGGGCACCAAGTACTCTGAAGCGATGAAAGCCTCAGTGCAGGGTGAAGATGGTCGTAACCAGACTCTGACCATGGGCTGCTACGGTATTGGGGTGACTCGCGTGGTGGCTGCAGCCATCGAGCAGAACTTTGACGATCGCGGCATTCTGTGGCCAGAAGCGATTGCACCGTTCCAGGTTGCCATTCTGCCAATGAACATGCACAAATCCTACCGCGTGCAGGAACTGGCTGAGAAGCTGTACGCTGAACTGAGTGGTCTGGGTATCGAAGTGTTGATGGACGATCGTAAAGAACGCCCTGGCGTGATGTTTGCGGATATGGAACTTATCGGTATCCCACACACTATCGTGCTGGGTGACCGTAATCTCGACAACGACGACATCGAATACAAATACCGTCGTAACGGTGACAAACAGCTGATTAAAACCGGCGACATCGTGGATTACCTGGTGAAAGCAATCAAAGGTTAATCCGGTGACACTCCCGGAGTCGGTGCTAACGCACCTCGTCCGGGCTACCAAATATAGGCCTCGTATTCTACGAGGCCTTTTTGTTAGTTATTGCAATCCTTACCCGGAACAAACTTACCTTCTTTACTGGCGGCAAGCGTTTTCACCATCGCACCGGTATCCGGATTTGGCTCAAGGGTAAAGTGCCCTTCCACCACCAACAATACCGGTTTGCTGTCGCTACCTTTCGCGGCAGCGTAATCACGTTCGAGCTGCGCGTTATTGGCTACCGCGACGCGCTGTCCAGTTGCACAATCGGTAAAGGTGGCAGCATCTGCCATATAGAAGTACATCCCGCGCATCGCCATTGGCGTCTTCGGCAGGCTGGCTTTCACCGGCTCAAGCGTATAGTTCAGCTTAGATTCGATGGGATTGCCTTCTTGGTCGAGCATCTCAAGCTTGTCACCCTTCGCCCGGTAAAAGGATTTCTCGCCCTCACTGTCGGTCAGTACCAGCTTATCAGCGGTACGAGCCCACTTACCGTAAGAACCAAATGAAGATGGCTCGCGATCCACGCCCTGATAGCGTTCATTCATGACCCAGGTGCCGTCCTTATCAAGGAACAGCGATGTTTCGATGCCTTCACAGTCGGCACACGGAATAACACCACGCCAGCTCTGCTGCATTGGCGTTAATTCAGCGGGTTGTGTCGGTTTTGAAGCGGCCATATCCGCATTGTTGCAGCCGAAAAGGCCAAACAACATCCCCGTGGCCGCAATGGCTAATATCGCTTTTTTCACCCTCAATTCCTTATTCTTATGACATCCACGTTCAGCTTAATAGCTAACTTTCCCGCGCATCGATTTCACCGAAGATTTCTGCGCTTTTGAGGTTAATCGGCGCTCCTTTGACGCCCGGGTTGGGCGCGTAGGGCGACGACTCTTCTGTTCTGTGGTTAACGTTTGAAAAAGCGCAACCAGGCGAGCGATTGCCGCTTCGCGGTTCATCTCCTGGCTACGATACTCCTGCGCCTTAATGATAATCACACCGTCAGCAGAAATTAAGTGGTGACTGGCGGCAAGAAGTCGTTCTTTATAATACTCTGGCAGGCTGGAGGCCCGGATGTCAAAACGCAAATGAATCGCCGTCGAGGTCTTATTTACATGCTGACCGCCCGCGCCCTGCGCCCGGATGGCCGTAATGGTCAACTCATCATCCGAAATACTCACCTGACCGGAAAGCGTAATCATGCAGGCGTCTGCCACGCAGTAAAATGAATTTCCAGATTATTCTGAGCATCAGATAACCAGATAGCGCCCTCTTGAAGTGTAGCCTGTAGCGTCATGGTGCGCTCAGCGAAAGCACTCACTTTTGCCAGCTGTTCATCATCCAGATACCAGATGCTGAGGTTCTTAAAGCCCGCCAGTTTGCTTTTATTCTGCTGCCACCAGATCTCTGCCGAACGGCTGTTATACGTAAACAATGCGACTTCCTGCGATTGGCTACAGGCTTTCTTGATCCGGCGTTCGTCCGGCAGACCCAGTTCAATCCACAGGTCGATACCCAGGTGATCGTTGCGCAGCCACACTTCAGGCTCATCCTCAGACGAGAGGCCACGGGTAAACTGCAGACGCTCATCTGCATATTTAATCCACGCCAGCAGGCGCAGCATCATGCGCTCCTGAGTTTCGGAAGGGTGACGAGCCAGCGTTAAAGACGCATCCAGAAACTGGTTACGATCGATATCCGCCACATTGACCACCGCTTTATAAATTGTTGCTTTCAGCGCCATGGGGAAACTCCTGCGAAAAATGGGGCTCATTGTAGCGAAATTAGGGGCAAAAGGCTGTCCCGAATTACATCCGCCGATGCTCATCTCGCTGATAATGCTTAAATGAGTATGATATAGTCACCTTGCTAAACGGAGATTATCTTCATAGGCTTAATTGAAGCGCTGACAGGAGGGCATGTGGACAATTATTGTGAATTAATTCGTCAACGCTATGCGGAAATTGCCAGCGGTGACTTAGGGTATATCCCGGATGCGCTGGGCTGTGTGCTTAAAGTTTTGAACGAAGTTGCGGCGGATGACGCCCTTTGCGCGTCAGTCAGGGATAAAGCGGCTTATGCAGCGGCAAACTTACTGGTGAGCGATTATGTCGATGAATGATACTTATCAACCCATCAATTGCGATGACTATGACAATCTCGAGCTTGCCTGCCAGCACCATCTTGTTCTGGCGCTGGAACTAAAAGACGGTGAAGTGCTGCAAGCCAAAGCGCACGATCTGTTATCTCGAAAGAACGTCGAGTATCTGGTTGTCGATAGCGCGGGCGAACTCCGCGAATTGCGCCTTGACCGTATTACCAGCTTCAGCCACCCGCAAATCGGCACCGTGGTGGTTAGCGAGTCATAATGTCACAACGGGTAGCTTAGCTACCCGTTCTTTTCCATCTGAGCTGTATCCCATTACCGGCATCACAAGCCCCCTCTTGCGTCACAAAATAACCCGCTGCCGCAACGAATGTTTCACCATAAAAAAGCAGCGGCGTGGTATCACGCAACCAGGGCGGTACACCGAATTCCTGCCAGATCTTCTTCAGCTTGCGTCCTCCGTTACGCCCGACAATATGCAGCTTTCCCGACGCACTAAAACGCACCGTGACCACTTCATATTTGTGCGGGGCGCGGATATCTCCGCCAGCCACCAGTGATAACTCGCCAAGGTTATCCGGCAGGGAAAGGGGAGACGCAATATCAGGCCATGTCAGCACCGTCTCAGTTTGACTGATTTGCGTTTTTACCCACCACAATTGCTGCTGGAAGCGGCGCACTTCAAAATCGCCTAAATTCAGACACGGCGAGGCATCTTCCCGCGCTAGCGCGACTTCCTGCCACAATCGTTCAAGCATCGCGCGCGACGGCATTGGCGCATGATGTAAGGATAACCAGCGCCGCAGGATGGCGGCACGCTTCGGCGCACTCATCTCTATCATCGGCGCAATGGTCAGCGCCCCTTCGTCTGACAGCAACCGCGAAAGTTCATCTGCCAGCAGTTCGTCCAGTAACTGTTCCTGTTCACCGCACAACGCTGCGCTGCGCGCCAAAGCCCTGGCAAAATGCGGCCAGCGGGCATTGAGCTGCGGTAAGACCCGCAGGCGCAGGAAATTGCGGTCGTAAGCATCGTCCTGGTTACTCTCGTCCTCGATCCACGTCAGCGCATGCTTTTGCGCCCAGGCCAGTAGGGTCTCACGCGCGTCATGCAGCAAGGGACGAATCAGCCGCGTATTGCCAAACGCCGCATCGACCGGCATCGCCGATAATCCCGCGGGGCCACTACCGCGCTTGAGTGCCAGTAGCAAGGTTTCACTCTGATCGTCCAGATGCTGAGCGGTCAGCAACACCTCCCCCGTCTGCAACGTCTCGCGGAATGCCTGATAGCGCGCCTGTCGGGCTTCAGCTTCCAGCCCTGCGCCACTTTGCACAAGCTGTACTCTTTCGACCACCAGCGGCACCTGCCATTCTTCACATACCCGCTGGCAATGTGTCACCCAGCTATCTGCATTAGCGCTGATTCCGTGGTGGATATGAATCGCCCGTAGCACCACGGAAGAGTCCTGCTGTCGCCAGCAGACTAGCTGATGCAGGAGCACCGTTGAATCCAGCCCACCGCTAAATGCCACCAGAAACTGGCGGTGCGGAGAGAGTCGTTGCACAAGTGAAGGTTGAGTCATCGTCATATCATGAAAGAGAGTATCGCCCGGCACGTTACCCGCCCGGGCAGGCGCTGACAAGCCTTACTGCTGATATAGCTCCAGCGGCAGGCCATCAGGATCGTTGAAAAACGTAAAACGCTTGTCGGTATACGGATCGATACGAATATCTTCACAGGCCACGCCGTGCGTGTTCAAGTGTGTGACGGCAGCGTCGATATCATCAACGCTGAACGCCAGGTGGCGCAGCCCACAGGCTTCCGGGCGGCTAGGACGCGCGGGAGGAAATGGGAACGAAAACAGCTCAATCACATACTGGCCGTTTAACGCCAGATCGCCCTTCCACGAATCACGGGCTTCACGGTACACCTCACTTTGCAGCGTAAACCCGAGGATGTCGCAGTAAAAAGCCTTACTGGCGGCGTAATCGGTCGCAATAATCGCCACATGATGAATCTGTTTTAATCCCAGCATTATCTTTCTCCGTTAACCTTGTCCCAGCACGTTACCCGCGCAGACCGCTATCACGCAACCCCTTCAGGGGTTTTTAGGACTCGCACACGGTAGACGCCATTTTCATCGCGCTTCGCACCGTGGATATCGGTCTCAAAGCCCGGATAATGTCGCCCAACGGAACAGAGCATCAGCAGAAAATCGAGCACAGAGCGGCTCTCTGCGGTGATCATCTCCCCCGGCATCAGCAACGGCACGCCCGGTGGATAAGGCAGGATCATGTTAGCCGAAATACGTCCGACAAGGTCCTCCAGCGCGATGGTTTCCACCTCACCTTTAATCTGCTTTTGCCAGGCGCGGTGCGGCGTGAGTTTCATTTCCGGCAACACATCAAATGCCCGCAGCATCAGGCTTGGCAGATCGTGTTGACGGATCAAGCGGTGGATCCCTTGCGCCAGATCCTGAATACGCATATTACGATAAAAATCAGGATCTTCGGCATAGAGATCCGGCAACATATTCTTCACCCGCAGGTTGAGATCGTAGGCTCGCTTAAATTCGGTCAGACCGCGCAATAATCCCATTGCTCGGGTTTTATCAATGCCGATACTAAACAAGAACAGCAGGTTATAGGGGCCGGTCTTCTCTACAACCACGCCATGTTCGTCGAGGTATTTCGCCACCAGCGCCGCTGGGATCCCTTCGTCGCTCATGTTGCCTGACTCATCCATACCGGGAGTCAAAATAGTGACTTTGACCGGGTCGAGGAACATATGCTCGGCATCGGCATCGCTAAAACCATGCCAACTTTCACCCGGCGACACCGGCCAGCATTTTGCTTCATCAATCTCCTCCGGCTGCCAGATATCGAAGAACCAGCTGTCGGACTCTTCGCGCAGACGCTGCACTTCTTTGCGAAAATGCAGCGCTCGCTCCACCGAACGGTTAATCAATCGCTTTCCTGCATTGCCGCGCAACATCGCCGCCGCCGTCTCTATTGAGGCCACAATCGGGTAACTTGGCGAGGTGGAGGTGTGCATCATAAAGGCTTCGTTAAAGGTGTCCTCATCGTAATCACCTTTAATGTGGATCAGCGAGGCCTGTGATAACGCGGCCAACATCTTATGTGTCGACTGGGTTTCATAGATGACTTTCCCCGGAACACGCTCACCGCTCATCCCGCTTTTTCCCTGGTAGATCGGATGGAAATGGGTATAGGGCACCCAGGCAGAGTCAAAGTGAATTGAGGGCACATCGAGAGTCTGTTTGATCCAATTCGTGTTATATAGCAAGCCGTCGTAGGTCGAGTTGGTGATCACCGCATGTACCGGCCACTGCGCATCAGCGGTGTTATCAACCTTCTGTTGTAGGCTGTCGCGCGTAAATTCTCGCTTCGGAATACCGCCCAAAATACCCAGCGCATTGCGCGTTGGCTTCAACCACAGCGGTACAACGTCGCTCATCATCAGCAGATGCGCTAACGATTTATGGCAGTTACGGTCAATCAGCAGCGTACTGCCGCTGGGTGCGGCATACATGCCAACAATTTTATTCGAGGTAGACGTGCCATTGGTGACCATATAGCTCTGCTCTGCCCCAAAGGTGCGGGCAATATATTCCTCAGCCTCAAGATGCGGGCCGGTATGGTCAAGCAATGAACCTAATTCGGTCACAGAAATAGAGACATCGGCTTTTAGCGTATTAGCACCAAAGAAATCATAAAACAGGCAGCCTACCGGGCTTTTCTGGTAGGCCGTGCCCGCCATATGGCCCGGCGTACAGAAGGTATATTTGCCTTCGGTAACATAGGTAAATAGCGCTTTGGTAAAAGGAGGGGTGATGTTATCGAGATATTCAGTGGTGTACTGGCGGATGCGTGTCGCAATATCGTCGGCCTGGCCCAGCGCATATTCAAAGAACCACAGCGCCATGCGCATGTCATGCGCACTGACATCCATGGTGGAGTGAGCATTAATGAAGGCATAGAGTGGCAGGTATTCATTAAGCTGGTTTATTTCGCCGCAGAGATCGACGCTGTATTCATCCCAGTCGAAAATAACGCCGCTAATACGCGGGTTGTGCTCAATTAATTTCAACAGGTCAGCGCTATTTTGTGGCCAGATGATTTTAAAACCTTGTGCTAGCAGCGCGGTCTCCAGCTCTTTTATCGGCTCATCTTTATAGTAAACGCCGTGTGGCCCCATAATGGCGATAATATTCATGCTTCCCTCCTGGATAATCCTGATGAAAGCATAATAGCAATCATGCCAGTGCATCGCACTGGCATGATTCTGGATCTTACATCGCCTTCCAGGCATCTCCCCACGCAATACCTGCGCCCGGTTCGTAGTATGTCGGTGCAACATTGCACCACGCACCTTCTGGCAACGGTTTACATTGGTACAGCGCGCCGTGGTTATTGACGATATCCCCCGCCTTCCAGGTCTGTCTTGCGCTCCAGGATGGATAGCTGACAGAACCGCTTTCATCTTCCCCAGTAGCTTCATCCGTGCCCGCCGCTTTAGCCTTTACATTCAAGGTATAGGTGGTGGTAGTGGATAATGAGCCATCGCTTACCGTCATGCTCACGACATACTGCGCATCTTTATCGCTTTCAGGTGCCGCAAAAGAGATAACAGCTTTGTCCTGGCCGCTCAGCGTCTGTCCATCTTGTGACATCCAGGTGTAGCTCAGTTTGTCACCATTGGCATCGGTTGAGCCTGCGGCACTGAGGGAAACCTGGCTGCCCGCTTCAACTGCGCCCACCGGGCCAGCAATCTGCGCTACAGGAGCCACGTTGACGGTTGGGGCTGGCGTGGTATCTTCAGTGGTATCAGCGGCCGTATCCGCCTCGCCGTTATCATCAACCACATTCACGTTGAAGTGCTTCTGAACACACTTCGTGTAGTCGCCTTCTTTAAAGGCGCTATAAGGCGTCTGATAACCGACCAACTGGCACGCATTGGTTTTGCCGTCTGCAGTCTCAGCACTCCATCCCCAATCCATTTCCCAATAGATTGGCAGAGCACCCGCGCCGCCTTCATCAAACTGCTTCATGTTCTTACAACCAAGAACTTCATCATCAGCAATCGGCACTTTCAGATAGTTAGCGAACTCTTTGTAGTAAGCAATACGGTTGAGTGATTGCGCGTTTTCCGCCGCCCCACCACATTCGACGCCGCCGTTGATAATCTGGATGGTCACGCCAAAACCGTCGACCAGACCATTCGCTTTATCGTGATCGTTCGGCTGCCAGGTGCCATCAATAACGTGCAGCATGGATGGCTTCGGCGGCTGTGGGTAAACAAAGAAGAAGACGGCGCTGGCGAGGTTCATCCAGGTATCAGCCACCAGCTCTGGTTTATCCAGCAGTGGCCGCACGTCACCGCCATACATGGCGTCAGAGAATGGACCATAGTTGTAGTTATAGGAGAGCTGTTTCGCCCCACGGCCAAAGTAGCTCAGATAATCACCGTCTTTATCTGTACCGCAAGGCCAGGTCTGCCCCTGCCAGATATCCGGGTTACATTCGCCGTTATAGCCGCCCTTCTGCCCTTCAACCCAACCCACTTCACGCAGATAGACCAACGCCTGACGCCATTCTGGAATATCACGCCAGCTTTCATGTCCACCTGTTTCCTGGGCGAAGTGCGCAAACATCGTTGCCAGAGATTTACGACATATGGCATCGCTGTCACGACCATCGGTATAGGTGCCACAAACGGCTGGGAATTTGCCAATCGCTTTCAGGAAGTTAGCATAGGTGTATTCCGGTGCTCGCATGGGGAACAGATATTCCCAGTCCTTCTCGGTCAACATACTCTCAACGCGTTTGACGTTTGCAGGGTTAGCCGCTCGACCCGCTTCAATCTTCTCAACGTCGCTGTTAGAGAGCGTTTGAATGGAAGATTTGACTGAATTCATCAGCGGAAAATCGGTTAAGGCTTTTTCTTTTGCCGCGAGTTCACTCGCCTTAATGGTGGTTGCCTCGGTTGCCCCCAGCAGTGGTGCCGCATGAGCAGCCCCAAGACTTAACATAATCCCTGCGGCCACAGCGCTTAGTGAAATAATTTTAGATGATGCCATAGTTGTTCTCCTTTTCTCCTTGTTGGCTGCCTGTACTGGCTTAATGCCCGGCAGTTGTTGCAGTGTTGTCGGAGAACGACATCATTGGCTAATCACTTTCCCTCTTTTCAATCTCAGCAAACATCACATAAAAAAAGGGCCGGAAAATCCGGCCCTTAGAGAAATAAATGATGTGATAATCAGGCGTAGCCGTAGCTCATCAGACGCTGATAACGGCGATTGAGCAGATCTTCTTTGCTCAGCACATCAAGATCGGCGAGATCGGCAAGAATCTGCGCTTTCAGCGATGCTGCGATGGCTTCCGGATTACGATGCGCACCACCCAACGGTTCCGGAATGATGGAATCGATAAGCTTCAGTTCTTTCAAACGTGGCGCGATGATACCCATGGCTTCAGCCGCCAATGGCGCTTTATCTGCACTTTTCCACAGAATAGAAGCACAGCCTTCTGGAGAGATAACGGAATAGGTGCTGTATTGCAGCATATTCACTTTATCGCCCACACCAATGGCCAGCGCGCCGCCGGAACCACCTTCACCGATAACGGTACAGATAACCGGAACACTCAGACGGGACATTTCACGCAGGTTACGGGCGATAGCTTCAGACTGACCGCGTTCTTCCGCACCGACGCCAGGGTATGCGCCCGGGGTGTCGATGAAGGTCACGATCGGCATGTTAAAGCGTTCGGCCATTTCCATCAGACGCAGGGCTTTACGGTAACCTTCCGGTGCCGGCATGCCGAAGTTGCGACGGATTTTCTCTTTGGTTTCACGACCCTTCTGATGACCAATGATCATCACCGGACGACCGTCCAGACGAGCGATACCACCGACGATAGCTTTATCATCAGCATAAGCGCGATCGCCCGCCAGCTCGTCAAATTCATCAAACGCCAGACGGACATAATCCAGGGTGTACGGACGCTGTGGGTGGCGCGCCAATTGGGCTACCTGCCATGCGCCGAGATCGGCAAAGATTTTGCGCGTCAGCTCTACGCTTTTTTCGCGCAGACGATGCACTTCTTCGTCGATATTAATATCCAGTTTCTCATCCTGACGGCTAACCGCAGTCAAAGAATCGATTTTTGCTTCCAGCTCTGCAATCGGCTGTTCAAAATCAAGGAAATTCAGACTCATAGTATTCCTGTATTAGTCAAACTCCAGTTCCACCTGCTCCGAACCGATGAGGCCACGCAGATCGTTGAGTAAACGATCGCTCGGAGAGACACGCCAGGTTGCACCGAAACGCAACCGCGCACGTGCATCCGCCCTCTGATAGTAGAGATGTACTGGAATGGTTCCCGAACGATGGGGTTCCAGAGACTGACGGAGTCGGTTTAAAAGCTGGTCATCAATTTGCCTGTCCGTCAGCGAGATAGCAAGCCCGCGAGCGTATTTTTCCCGGGCTTCGTCAATGTCCATCACTTCGCGGGCCATCATTTTAAGGCCGCCGCTGAAGTCATCAAAGCTGACCTGTCCGCTGACGATAAGTATGCGGTCGTTTTCCAGCAGATGCTGGTATTTTTCCAGGGCTTCGGTGAATAACATCACTTCTAGCCTTCCGGATCGGTCATCCAACGTACAGATGCCGATACGATTGCCTCGCTTGGTGACCATAACCCTTGAGGCAATCACGAGCCCCGCAGCCGTGGTGACTTTACCACGTTCTGTCGGATGCATGTCTTTTAGCCGATAGCCGCCGACATAGCGCTCAATTTCTTTCAGGTATTGGTTGATTGGGTGACCCGTTAAGTATAACCCTAACGTTTCCCGCTCACCTTCCAGTACCGTATGTTCAGGCCAGGGCATACAGTTAGCATAAGACTGCTCAATCTGCTCTGGCTCTTCGGCTAACACACCGAACATATCCGCCTGACCAATAGCTTCCGCTTTCGCATGCTGATCGGCCGCTTTTAACGCATCGCCCAGCGAATTCATCAGCGCCGCACGGTGTGGTCCAAGGCGGTCGAACGCCCCGGACATAATCAATTTTTCCAGCACTCTGCGGTTAAGCTTTTTCGTGTCGGTACGCGCGCACAGGTCAAACAGCTCGCGGAAATAGCCCCCGTTATTGCGCGCTTCAATGATCGCTTCAATCGGGCCTTCACCGACGCCTTTAATCGCGCCGATACCATACACGATTTCCCCGTCCTGATTAACGTGGAAATGATATAAACCGGAATTGATATCTGGCGGCAATATTTTCAGCCCCATCCGCCAGCACTCATCCACCAGCCCTACCACCTTCTCGGTGTTGTCCATATCGGCAGTCATTACCGCCGCCATAAACTCGGCCGGGTAGTGCGCTTTCAGCCACAGCGTCTGATAAGAGACCAGCGCATAGGCTGCGGAGTGAGATTTGTTAAACCCATAACCGGCGAATTTCTCCACCAGGTCAAAGATTTTCATCGCCAGTTCGCCATCCACGCCGCGGCTCTTCGCACCATCTTCAAAAGTGCCGCGCTGCTTGGCCATCTCTTCGGGCTTTTTCTTACCCATCGCACGACGCAACATATCCGCGCCGCCGAGAGTATAGCCGGAAAGCTCCTGGGCAATCTGCATAACCTGTTCCTGGTACAGGATAATGCCATATGTCGGTTCCAGCACCGGCTTCAGACATTCATGCTGCCACTGAACATCCGGGTACGAGATTTCTTCACGTCCGTGCTTACGGTCGATAAAGTTATCTACCATTCCCGACTGTAGCGGGCCCGGGCGGAACAAGGCCACCAGGGCTATCATATCTTCGAAGCAGTCAGGCTGTAGACGTTTAATCAGATCTTTCATGCCGCGGGATTCAAGCTGGAAGACCGCAGTGGTTTCCGAGCGTTGCAGCATGTCGAAGCTTTTCTTATCTTCCAGTGGAATGGTCGCGATATCCAACGGCGGCTCACCGTTGCGTTCACGGCGGGCGTTGATCATCTCCAGCGCCCAGTTGATGATAGTAAGCGTACGCAAACCCAGGAAGTCGAACTTCACCAGACCGGCGTATTCCACGTCATTCTTATCAAACTGGGTAACCGGGTGCAGCCCCTGTTCATCACAGTACAGCGGTGCAAAATCGGTAATTTTAGTCGGAGCGATAACCACACCACCGGCGTGTTTACCGGCGTTACGGGTGACCCCTTCAAGCTTGCGAGCCATATCGATCAGCGCGCGAACTTCTTCATCTGCCTCGTAAATTTCGGGTAACTGGGGTTCCGCTTCAAAAGCTTTCGCCAGCGTCATCCCTGGGTCTGGCGGCACCAGTTTTGAGATACGATCAACGAACCCGTACGGATGCCCCAGTACGCGACCCACGTCGCGGATAACCGCTTTCGCCGCCATCGTACCGAAAGTAATAATCTGCGATACCGCATCACGCCCGTACATTTCGGCCACGTGTTCGATAACCAGATCGCGTTTCTCCATACAGAAGTCAACGTCGAAGTCAGGCATCGAGACACGTTCCGGGTTCAGGAAGCGTTCGAACAGCAGGTCAAACTCCAGCGGATCGAGGTCGGTAATTTTCAGCGCATAGGCTACCAGCGAGCCCGCGCCAGAACCACGTCCCGGCCCAACCGGTACGCCGTTGTCTTTTGACCACTGGATAAATTCCATCACGATCAGGAAGTAGCCCGGGAAGCCCATCTGGTTGATAACTTTAAGTTCAATCTCCAGACGTTCATCGTAAGGCGGGCGTTTCTCCGCGCGCTCTTTTGGATCGGGGAACAGAAATTCCAGGCGTTCTTCCAGACCTTCATGCGATTTGGCTACGAGGAAATCCTCGGTGGTCATTTCACCTGTCGGGAACTGTGGCAGGAAGTATTCGCCAAGACGCACCGTAACGTTACAACGTTTTGCTATCTCAACGCTGTTTTCCAGCGCTTCCGGGATATCGGAGAACAGCTCGCACATCTCGTCTTCGCTACGCATATACTGCTGCGTGGAGTAGTTGCGCGGGCGTTTAGGATCATCGAGGGTGAAACCATCGTGGATCGCCACGCGAATTTCGTGCGCGTCAAAGTCACCGGGTTCAAGAAAACGAACATCGTTGGTGGCCACAACCGGCAGGCCGCGTGTTTCCGCGAGCCTAACCGCTGCATGAAGGTAAGCCTCTTCATCCTGACGACCGGTACGAATGAGCTCAAGGAAATAGGCGTTTGGGAAATGTGTTTCGTAAAACTCGGCGCATTGCTCAACCAGTGCCATATTGCCGCGCAGTAAAGCACGACCGACGTCGCCCATACGCGCACCGGAGAGCAGAATTAACCCTTCTTTTAATTCCACCAGCCAATCACGGTCGATAATTGGCCCTGCCGCACCGTAACCGCGCTGATAGGCTTTCGAGATGAGCAGCGTCAGATTTTGATAGCCAACGTTGTTCGCCGCCAGCACCGTCAACTGGGTCAGTTCATCACCAAACAGTTCGCTCTGGACGTGAAAGTCGGCACCAACAATTGGTTTGATACCAGCACCATGCCCCGCTCCGTAGAACTTCACCAGGCCGCAGAGGTTGGTAAAATCGGTGATCGCCAGCGCAGGCATGCCCAACGCGGCCGCCTTTTTTACCAGCGGCCCGGTTTTCGCCAGCCCATCGATCATGGAGTAGTCGCTATGCACCCGCAGGTGCACGAAACGTGGTTCAGCCATTATTAAATTCCGGTTTACTTATCTCGATACGGATATCAGGACATCAGTCCCAGTACGCGTTTGACGGGAGCAAAGCTGCGTCGATGATGCTCGGTAGCGCCATATTGCGCCAGCGCGTCAAGATGGAAAGCGGTTGGATAGCCTTTATGCTTGGCAAAGCCATACTGCGGAAGCACGCTGTCTAGCTCAGTCATTTCCGCATCGCGCGTCACTTTAGCGAGAATAGACGCGGCGCTGATTTCTGCCACGCGGCTATCCCCCTTGACGACCGCCATCGACGGCATGGGCAATGCAGGGCAGCGATTGCCGTCAATCAGCACATATTCTGGCGCAATTGAGAGCCCCGCAACGGCGCGCTGCATCGCCAGCATGGTGGCGTGCAAAATATTCAGTTCGTCGATTTCGTGCGGCTCTGCGCGGCCAAGACTCCAGCACAGCGCTTTCTCCTTAATTTCGTCGAACAGCGCCAGACGGCGTTTTTCACTTAACTTTTTTGAGTCATTCAGCCCAATAATAGGGCGCGTGGGATCCAGGATCACCGCCGCCGTCACGACGGCGCCAACCAAAGGGCCCCGTCCGACTTCATCCACACCGGCAACTAAGTGGGTATGGGGATAAACAAATTCAATCATTGTGCTAGCTCCAGCACCGCATCCGCAGCCTGTTCATCGGCATTGCAGCGAATTTGCAGGTGCAGTTCACGGAACGTGTCATGCATCGCATGGCTGGTTTTACCATTCGCCAACAGCGGCTGTAGCGCCTCAGCAAGCCGCTGCGGCTGACATTCGTCCTGTAACAGCTCTTTGACCAGTTCGCGACCGGCCAGCAGGTTTGGCAGAGAAACGTAGTCGGTTTTCACCAGACGTTTTGCCAACCAGAAGGTAAAAGGCTTCATGCGATAGCCGACAACCATCGGGCATTTTGCCAGCATGCATTCCAGCGCCGCCGTACCAGAGGCAAGGAGCGCTGCATCGCTGGCGATCATCGCTTCACGCGCCATGCCATCCAGCATATGCACGGATAGGTCGGGCGCCACTTCGGCTTTGATACGCTCAAACTGTTCACGACGTTTCGCATTCACCAGCGGCACCACCACTTCAAGGTCGGGGTACTGCTGGCGCAACAGTTGTGCGGTTTTTAAAAAGTCGGCGCTGAGCATTTCCACTTCGGCGCCACGGCTGCCAGGCAGCATCACCAGACAGTGGACGTCGTGGGCAATGCCCAGCGTATCCCGCGCGGCGTTTTTATCAGGATCCAGCGGCATAGCATCTGCCATGGTATGGCCGATAAAGCGGCACGGGACGTTAAATTTGTCATAAAACGCTTTTTCAAAAGGCAGAAAAGCCAGCACCATATTGGTGGATCTGCCAATTTTGAAGACGCGTTTCTGGCGCCAGGCCCAGACTGATGGGCTGACATAGTGGATAGTTTTGATCCCCTGCTTCTTGAGATTACCCTCAAGAGTAATGTTGAAATCGGGGGCATCAATGCCGACAAAGACATCGGGCTTGAGATCGGTGAAGCGTTGGGTCAGGTCAGCGCGAATGTGCAGTAAACGACGCAGTCGCCCCAGCACTTCAACGATGCCCATCACCGCCAGCTCTTCCATTTCATACCAGGCTTCACAACCTTCGGCCTGCATCAGCGGGCCGGCAACGCCGACGAAGCGTGCGTTAGGCACTCGCGCCTTGAGAGCGCGAATGAGACCTGCACCAAGAATATCGCCGGAGGTTTCTCCGGCGACCAGGGCAATCGTTAAAGGACGCTGCTCTGTCATTAACGAATCAGGCCACGCGTAGAGCGGGCAAAGAAATCGCTAAATGGCTGAACTTCCGGATATTGCTTCGCCAGTTCGGCGATTTCCGGTTTTGCTTCGTCCAACGTTTTGCCACTGCGGTACAACGCTTTGTAGGCATTGCGGATCGCGGTGATAGCTTCACGGCTAAAGCCGCGACGCTTCAGGCCTTCGATGTTGACGCCAAACGGCGTCGCATGATTGCCCTGCGCAATAACGTACGGCGGAACGTCCTGAGCAACGCCAGAACAGCCGCCAACCATCACGTGTGAACCAATAATGCAGAACTGGTGTACAGCGGTCATACCGCCAATGATGACAAAATCATCAAGCGAAACGTGTCCCGCGAGGGTTGCGTTATTCGCCAGAATACAGCGGTCACCTACGGTGCAATCATGCGCCACGTGGGCGTTGATCATCAGCAGGTTATCGCTGCCCACCTTCGTCAATCCACCGCCCTGTTCTGTGCCACGATGAATGGTGACGCTTTCGCGGATGCGGTTGCGATCGCCAATTTCCACGCGAGTTGGTTCACCAGCATATTTAAGATCCTGGTTAACTTCCCCGATAGAGGCGAACTGATAGATCTCGTTATCACGACCAATTTTGGTATGGCCGTTAACAACAACATGAGACTTCAGTACGGTACCTTCGCCAATCTCGACGTTAGGTCCCACAATACAAAACGGGCCAATGTGAGCGTTAGCGCCAATAACGGCACCGTCTTCCACAATGGCGGTAGGATGGATAAAGGCGGTTTTATCAATCATGGATTAGGACTCCCGGCTACGCGCACACATCATCGTTGCTTCGCAAACCACTTTACCGTCGACCAGCGCAACGCCTTTAAAGCGAGTCAGGCCACGGCGGGTTTTCTCGAAGGTGACTTCCATAATCATCTGATCGCCAGGCACGACAGGACGCTTGAAGCGCGCTTCATCAATACCCGCGAAGTAATACAGTTCGCCTGGCTCCAGTTTTCCAACGCTTTTAAACGCCAGAATACCCGTTGCCTGCGCCATGGCTTCCAGAATCAGCACGCCGGGTAAAATCGGCTTGCCAGGGAAGTGTCCCTGGAAAAACGGCTCATTTACGGAAACATTTTTCACTGCGCGCAGAAAACGACCTTCTTCAAAATCCAGCACACGGTCTACCAGTAAGAACGGGAAACGGTGCGGCAGAAGTTCTAAAATCTCTTCAATGTGCAGAGTATGAGTGTCAGTAGTCAAAATACTCTTCCTGTCTAAATATACTAAGGGGCAATAATAACACGGCCTGGCGGATTACAAGAATACCGACAGGCCGGAAATGAAAAGCTAAAAATGATGATTAGTCTTGATTATCGAGTTTGCGTTCAACAGCTTTTAAACGCTTGCTCATTTCACCAATATTCATCACTAGTGCAGCGGTTTTACGCCAGGCCTTATTCGGCTGGAGCGGGATACCTGACGAGTAAACGCCCGGTTCGGTAATAGGACGCATCACCATACCCATACCGGTCACTGTCACTTTGTCGCAAATTTCCATATGACCGTTAATCACGCTGGCACCGCCAATCATGCAGTAACGACCAATTTTCAGGCTACCGGCCATGATAACACCGCCAGCAACGGCGGTATTGTCACCAATCACCACGTTATGCGCGATCTGGCACTGGTTATCAATGATAACACCGTTACCGATCTGCGTATCGTCGAGTGCGCCACGGTCGATCGTCGTACATGCACCGATCTCCACGCGGTCGCCAATGATCACGCGACCCAACTGAGGGATCTTCACCCAGTTGCCACGATCGTTAGCGTAGCCAAAACCATCCGAACCAATAACGGTGCTGGATTGGATCAGGCAATTCTCACCGATCTCGACTTCGTGGTAAATGGTAACGTTCGCCCACAAGCGTGAACCGGCACCAATTTTTGTTTTTTTACCAACGAAACACCCCGCCCCAATCACAACGTTATCGCCAAGCACAACGTCAGATTCAATCACCGCGTTCGCGCCGATCGAAACGTTGTTGCCGAGCAATGCGGACGGACTGACCACCGCGCTCGGAGCGATATCCTGCGCCGGCTGTGGCGTGGTATCTAAAATTTGAGCCATGCGTGCGTAAGTCAGGTAGGGGTTCTTCACTACCAGCGCAGCGCCTTTGGCAAAAGGCAGTAAGTCTTGCGTCAGAACAATCGCCGACGCTTCGCAAGCGGACAGATGATCACGATACTTGGGGTTAACCAGGAACGTGATATGACCCGCCTTAGCGGATTGCATGGACGCGACAGCGGTGATGACGATATCGCCATCACCGTGTAATTCCGCATCCAACTGCTGAGCTAGATCAGCCAGTCGAATAGAAGGCATTACTTATTTAACCTGTTTCAGTACATCAGCGGTGATGTCTTTTACATCGCTGCTGTTGAATGCAACGGCGTTAGCGTCAACCACCAGGTCGATGCTCTGGCTTGCAGCAACGGATTTCACAGCAGTCTGGATACGAGTAACCAGTTTGCCACGTTCTTCGTTGGTGCGACGCTGACGGTCCTGTTCAAAGGACTGTGCTTTCTGAGAGAAAGACTGACGCTGTGAAGAGATGTCTTTTTCCAGTTTAGAGCGATCGCTACCGGCTTTCATAGACTGCAGACGCTGCATTTTAGACTGCAGGTCGCCTTCCATACGCTGAAGTTCACCAGCGCGGCCTTTGAATTCGTTTTCCAGCGTGCTGGAAACACCGGTTTTCTGTGCAACTTGCTGGAACAGGCTACCCATATTAACAATTGCAATTTTGTCTGCTGCCTGAGCAGATGCGGCCATTGCTAAACCCAGACCCGCTGCGACTAACCACTTTTTCACAATAATACTCCTTACCATCCCATATGTACCCGAAGGTACTGTTCTTTTGGTGGCCCGGAGGCCACCTGACGCTATGCCTAATGTCAGCAAAACTGCACTGAACACGCATTCCTTTGCAATGAGCAATTACCAGGTTTTACCAATGTTAAACTGGAACTGCTCGGCTTTGTCTCCACTGTATTTCTTATACGGCTGGGCGTAGGAGAAGACCAACGGCCCTAATGGTGACATCCATTGTAATGCGATACCTGCGGACATACGGATATTGCCTGGATCGCTGTAGTCTGGAACGCCCGCATTTTTCATATCTGCCGTGTTCTGCCAGTTGGTATCCCAAACGGTACCTGCATCCCAGAAGAACGACGTACGCACGGAGTTCGCGTATTTATCACTGATAAATGGCGTTGGTACAATCAGCTCAAGGCTGGCAACGGCCATGGCGTTACCGCCGACGGCGTCATCAGACTTACAGTAACCACCGGACTGGTTACAGTTATCCAGACCAGACGCACCGTAATAAACCGCTTTCGGACCGATGGTGTTGGACTGGAAACCACGCACGGTGCTAGAACCACCGGCATAGAAGTTTTCATAGAACGGCAATTCTTTGCTGCCGATCCCATCACCGTAACCCCACTTGGTACGACCCAGAACCACCCACTGATGATCGTCATCAATTGGGAAGTAAGACGCCGTATCCATGGTCACTTTGTAGAACTCGTTATCGGAGCCCGGGATCGTCACTTTACCATTCAGGTTGACACGCGAACCGTCCGTCGGGAAGTAACCGCGGTCGAGTTTGTTGTATGTCCAACCGTAGTTGAAGGTGAAGTCGTTTGCCGAGAAACCGTTATCGTCGCTGGTTTTACCCGCCGTCTGACCGATAGAGTCCAGATAACGCCACATCGCTACCTGCGGTTCCATATTGGACAGGTCGTTATGGACATAGCCCAGGCCCGCACGCAGTGAGTTGTATTCGTTAATCGGGAAGCCTAACGTGCCATCTACACCATAACTTTTGTTGGTATAGGAAGACAGGTCAGCATCATCAGCTTTAAAGTCATTGTAGAAGACACGACCGCCAAGGCTAACGCCATCAACCGTAAAGTACGGGTTGGTCACAGAAAGCTCGGTGTAGGTCTGGTAGTCGTTCTTGGTACCGTTGATACCGACAGAGTAACCGGTACCTAACCAGTTATCCTGCTGAACGCCCGCCTGGAAGCTCACGCCGCTTTCAGTACCGTAACCGATACCGAAGTTGAAGCTACCGGTGTTACGTTCTTTCACCTTGTAGACTACGTCAACCTGATCCGGGCTACCCGGTACACGCTGAGTGTCAGTGTCGACGGTTTCGAAGTAACCCAGACGGTTCAGACGATCTTTACCCTGGTCAACTAAATCGCCGCCCAACCACGCCCCTTCCATCTGGCGCATTTCGCGACGCAGAACGGAATCTTTAGAGGTGTCGTTACCTTCAAAGCGAATGTTACGTACGTAGAAACGGTTACCCGCATCGACGTTGATGTGTAACTTAACGGTTTTATCCGTATCGTTAATTTCAGGCTGTGACTGTACGCGTGGGTACGCGTAGCCGTAGCGACCAAGAAGTTTCTTAATGTTATCTTCCATTTTGGTCACTTTCGCGCCGTTATACAGCTCGCCCGGCTCGATCTTGGTCAGACCCTCAATTTCCGCTGAGTGCCCAGCCAGATTCCCCGTCACCTGCACGCCAGACAGTTTGTACTGGTCGCCTTCGGTGATGTTAACGGTGATGTAGATGCCTTTTTTATCTGGCGTCAGGCTCACCTGCGTGGAATCGATGTTGAAACGGGCGTAACCGCGATCCAGATAGTAGCTGCGCAGGGTTTCAAGGTCACCCGACAGCTTCTGTTTCTGGTATTTACGATCGCCGACCACGTTCCACCACGGCACTTCATCACGCAGCTGGAAAGTGGAGATCAGATCTTCCGTGCTGAACGCGTGGTTACCCACGATGTTAATCTGCTGGATCTTCGCGGAAACCCCTTCCTGGAAGACCAGTTTCAGGTCAACACGGTTACGTGGCAGCGGAGTCACAACCGCTTTCACGCTCGCACTGTACTTACCGACGCTGTAGTAGAAGTCTTCCAACCCCTTCTCAATGTCAGACAGTGTAGTACGGTCGAGAGATTCACCCACGCGGACGCCAGAGGCTTCAAGGTTCTGCTTAAGCATGTCATCTTTCACCGACTTGTTGCCGGAGAAGGTAATGCTAGCAATGGTTGGGCGTTCTTTGACTTGCACCAGCAATACATCGCCGTCTCTCAGAACGCGGACGTCCTCAAAGTTGCCCGTCGCAAACAGGGCACGGATGGTATTACTGATATCGTCGTCATTGACGGTATCGCCAGGACGTACAGGCATGCTGAGAAGGGCCGCACCAACAGCAACTCGCTGCAAGCCTTCGAAATGAATGTCCTTCACCACGAACCCGTCAGCACCGTATACGGTCGCGCTGCTAAAAAGCAGCGTCGCTATAAGCAACTTTTTCATCGCCATCGTTATTATGCGTTCTTCCTAACACTCTCTTACAACCGAGAGAAATCATTGAAAAGTGCAAGCCCCATTAACATCATCAGCAATATCGAGCCGATGCGATAACTAAAGTCTTGAACTCGCTCGGATACCGGGCCGCCTTTTAGCTTCTCTATCGCCAAAAACAGCAAGTGACCCCCGTCTAATACGGGGAGCGGGAACAGGTTGATAATGCCTAGATTCACGCTGATGAGTGCAAGAAACATCAGATAGTAAATCAACCCAAACTCCGCAGACATCCCAGCCCCTTGAGCGATAGAAATCGGCCCACTGAGGTTGTTCAGTTTGACGTCACCGGTGATCAATTTTCCCAGCATACTGACCGTCAACTTCATCAACTGCCCGGTTTTCTCCGTAGCTTCGACGATTGCGCTAAACGGCCCATACTGGCGCACTGTTTTGTATTCCTCAGGCAGCGGGATAATTTTTGGTACTACCCCTGCGAACCCTTCTGCCTTTCCGCTACCGGGTTTTGTATCCGGTATCAGAGTCAAAGACAAGAGACTCCCTTGTCTTTCGATCCCCAACTGTAACGCTTTGCCTGGGTTGTCACGCACCAGCGTAACAAACGTCAGCCATTGTGTCAGCGGTTGACCGTTGACTGTAACGATCCGATCCCCTGCTTGTAAACCGGCTTTACGTGCCGCAGAGCCAGATTGCACTTCCGCTAACACAGACTCAATTTGCGCACCACGAGGACGAATCCCCAGCGAGGCCACAGGATCTTCTTTATCTGGCTCAAACGCCCAGTGACGGAGATTTAGGATTTTATCCTGCCGCTGGTCACTGCCGAAAGGGGCAACGGTGAACGTAGTGCTTTCATCACCAATTTTCGCCACTAACGCCATGCGAACAGCATCCCAATCAGGCGTTTCGATACCATCTACCGCTTTTAGTTCCGTGCCTGGTGCAATTTGTGCTTCCGCTGCGATCGAGTTGGCGGTTATTTCACCAACAACCGGACGAACGCCAGGGACACCGATGATAAACACCAGCCAATACGCGAAGATGGCAAAAAGGAAGTTTGCAATGGGACCGGCAGCAATCACGGCGGCACGTTGACCGACCGTTTTATTATTGAATGCCATATGGCGCATTTCTGGGGCAACGGCGTCAACACGCTCATCAAGCATTTTAACGTAGCCACCCAGAGGAATGAGGGCAATAACAAATTCGGTACCGCGTTTATCAACGCGGTGCCAGAGCGCTTTCCCAAATCCAATGGAGAAGCGCTCTACACGGATACCACAGCGCCGAGCAACCCAGAAATGACCAAATTCATGTACGGTGATCAATACGCCTAGCGCGATAATAAACGCGGCCAGGTTCCAGAGAATACTCAGCATAAGTCCATCCGTTAAATCGTCCTGAAAACCAGCAGCAACAGACACGCGAAGACCGGAACCGCCGCCGTCAGGCTGTCAATTCGGTCAAGTATCCCACCGTGACCTGGAATCAAATTGCCGCTGTCTTTAATACCCGCTTCACGTTTGAACATACTCTCAGTGAGATCGCCCAATACCGAAGCCAACGCAGCAATGATGGAACAGGTTAACAGGATGGATGGTGCAACGTCCAGATTTGCCCATACGCCATAGGCCCAGGAGATAACCGCCGCCGTGACCAGTCCCCCGATAAAGCCCTGCCAGGTTTTCCCTGGAGAGACCTTCGGTGCCAGCTTATGTTTGCCAAACAATTTACCAAACATATAGGCGCCTGAGTCTGCGCCCCACACCAGGATCATCACGTAGAGCAGCCACAGCGCACCGCTGTAGTGGTTTTCGTCATAATGCCAGGAACGCAGTGCCAGCATGCCCCAGAAGAAGGGAACAATCGTAGCAATACCGAAAATCAGACGCAGCGCTTTTGAGTGACGCCAGAACGCAGCGGATGCCGGATATGAGAGAACAAGCACCAGCGCAACCACCCACCAGATAAGGGAAGCCCATAGCGATCCCTCAACGACAGGTTGATGAATATTGTGGTGATATTCCGGAATCAAAAATAGCATCACCGCCAGCAATAGGCCGCATAATACCGCTAACCACACGCGCTGAGTACGCGAAGTGAAACCGCTAAATTGCCCCCATTCCCATGCTGCCAGCATGCAAACAACCAGCGTGACAATAGCAAAGCCACCGGGTGGCAGCAAAAACAGGGCTGCAATAACAACCGGTATTAAAATCAATGCAGAAATCAGGCGATACTTCAGCAAAAGCTACCCCCATCAGGCTTTGTCGCCACCAGGCTCGGTACCGCCGAAACGTCGCTCTCGATTAGCAAAAGCATACAGCGCACCCTCAAAGTCTTGTTCATCGAAATCGGGCCAAAGCACATCTGTAAAGTAAAGTTCAGCATAGGCAATTTGCCAGATAAGAAAATTACTGATCCGATGTTCTCCCCCGGTCCTAATCACTAAATCAACGGGAGCCAGTTCATGCATACAGATTTGCTCAGTGAGCAACTCTTCACTGATTTGATCGGGGCGGAGTACCCCTTCCTGAACCTGTTCGGCTAAGCGCTGAACTCCCTGAATAATATCCCATCGACCGCCGTAATTTGCAGCGATGTTCAATGTTAACCCCGTATTATTTTCCGTGAGCGCTTGCGCTTTACGGATCCGCTCTTGCAGACGCGAATTAAACCGACGGGTATCGCCAATAATCCGCAACCGAACGTTATGGCGGTGCAGGCTTTTCACTTCGCTGTCCAGAGCCCAAACAAACAGCTCCATCAACGCACTCACCTCTTGTTCCGGGCGGTTCCAGTTTTCACTGCTGAATGCGTAGAGCGTCAGTGCCTCAATACCATGACTCGCGGCGTAAGCGACAGCACGGCGTACGGATTTCGCCCCGGCTTTATGTCCAAAGGCGCGAATCTTACCTTGCTTCTTCGCCCAGCGGCCGTTGCCATCCATAATGATCGCCACATGACGGCAACCGTGGGTAGGCTGATTCTCACTGGTTGGTTGATTAGCAGACAACATAACGCGTTATTAATCCATGAAAAGGGATGAGCGGTACCCCGGAATACAGCTATACATTTTATCCTCCGGTTAGCCTGAAGGATTTTACGTATCTTTGTCTCGCAAAAAAGCCGTGCTAAATCACGGCTCTCCCAATCACACAGCCAAAATGCAGGGCGATTGGGTGGCGCAGACTATATCACTGAAGCCAGATGCTAACAAATGCCGTGATGGTTTGAATGCTGATTCGGTTCTCATTACCGGACGAAATGCTTCGCCTGCGCAGTCGCTTCTTCGCGCGCCCTGACATCAATAGCCAGCACCGCCTCCACGCTCTGCGGTTCGCTGAGGTCAAGGTGTTCGAGCACGGCCAGATTGACCGCTGCAATATCAGTAAAGCGAATTTGACCGTCGAGGAAAGCGGCTACCGCAATCTCATTTGCCGCATTCAATGCGGTGGTCGCTGCCTGTCCTTGTTCAAAGGCTTCCATCGCCAGTTTCAGGCAAGGATAGCGGGCATAATCCGGCTCACTGAAGCTCAAAGCGCTCATCTTGCAGAAATCCAGCGGTTTAGCACCGGAGACCACGCGCTGCGGCCAGGCCATTGTGTTCGCAATTGGCGTTCGCATATCAGGCTCACCCAACTGTGCCAGCACGCTTCCGTCCTGATAACGCACCATTGAGTGAATAACCGATTGAGGATGAATCAGTACTTCCATCTGCTGCGCTGAAGCATTAAACAGCCAGCGGGCTTCGATGTATTCCAGACCTTTATTCATCATAGTGGCCGAGTCGACGGAGATTTTACGCCCCATTGACCAATTCGGGTGACGGCATGCCTGATCAGGCGTCATAGCGCTCAGCTCGGCGATGGGCGTTTCCCGGAACGGACCACCAGATCCGGTCAGCAGAATGGAGGATACTCCATGCTGTGCGAGGTCAGCGTACCCTAAGTCACGCTGAAAACTTTGCGGTAAACTCTGAAAGATAGCGTTATGTTCACTGTCCACCGGTAAAAGCTGGGCATTATGTTGTTTTACCGCTTCCAGGAACAGTCGACCGCAGGTGACCAGCGACTCTTTATTCGCCAGTAGAATAACCTTGCCCGCGCGGATGGCCGCAAGCGTTGGCAACAGACCGGCCGCACCAACAATCGCCGCCATCACCTGATCCACCTCGTCCAGCGCGGCGACATCACAAGCCGCCTGCTGACCGCTCAGGACTTCCGTTTGGCTACCGTGTTCACGCAATGCCAGCATCACGGCGTGGGCGCTACGTGCGTCATCCATCACCGCGTAACGTGGAGAAAACTCCAGACATTGTTCGACCATTCGATCGACGTTTTGGCCAGCCACCAGCGCCGTCACCGTAAAACTTTCGGGATTGTGGCGCACCACGTCCAGCGTGTTGCAGCCAATCGAGCCTGTTGAGCCCAGAACAGTTAATCGCTTCATGAGAGGTCCGGAATAGATAAATTTACTCTATGGATTTCAAGCTGGCGGAAGCGGCAAGCGATCGCACCTACGGCTTGAAAGACGACGAGTAAAAAGCAAAACGCCGCCAGCAAAGCGGTTACGCTTCCTGTACGGCGTTTATCACACAGCTTGCAGACAGATTAGAACTGCATCAGTTCCGCTTCTTTCTCTGCCAGTGCCGCTTCAACTTTCTTGATAGCAGCATCGGTCATTTTCTGCACGTCTTCCTGAGAGCGGCGATCGTCGTCTTCGCTGATCTCTTTATCTTTCAGCAACGCCTTCACTTTATCGTTCGCATCGCGACGGACGTTACGCACGGAAACGCGCGCCTGTTCAGCTTCACCGCGAACGATTTTGGTCAGGTCTTTACGACGTTCTTCGGTCAGCGCTGGCAGTGGGACGCGAATGTCGGTGCCCGCAGAGCTTGGGTTCAGACCGAGGTCAGATGCCATAATCGCTTTTTCAACGGCTTGACTTAAAGAACGGTCAAATACGTTAATTTTCAGCGTACGGGAGTCTTCTACCGTCACGCTTGCCAGCTGGCGAAGCGGAGTTGGGGTGCCGTAATACTCAACGACAATGCCGTCCAGCAGGCTAGGAGAAGCACGACCGGTGCGAATTTTGCTGATTTGGTTTTTGAATGCTTCTACGCATTTTTCCATGCGTACTTCCGCATCTTTTCTGATGTCGTTAATCACGTTACGAATCCTTGAAAACTAGTCTCAGTCAGACCAGACAATGACACATTGCAAAGAATGCGCTAAGTATAGTCTCGTTTAAATCAGGCCACAGAATATACTCATCGTCTTTCAAGCCGCGGATGCGTTTTGTCCCGCAACTCGAAATCCATAGAATCAATCAATTCTGCCAGGTAAATGTGAATCTTACCCGGAAATGGCCGCAACGGAAATTATTCCGTAATTAAAGTGCCTTCTTTTTCGCCCATGACCACGCGACGTAATGCGCCTGGTTTGTTCATGTTGAATACGCGAATTGGCAATTTGTGGTCACGGGCTAGCGTAAATGCAGCCAGATCCATAACTTTCAGTTCTTGTTCCAGTACATCGCTGTAGCTCAGCTGATCGTACATGGTCGCGGACGGATCTTTTGCCGGGTCAGCGGTGAATACACCGTCAACTTTCGTGGCTTTCAGCACAACGTCAGCTTCGATTTCGATACCACGCAGGCACGCTGCGGAGTCGGTGGTAAAGAACGGGTTGCCAGTACCGGCGGACAGAATCACGACGCGGTTGTTACGCAGCAGGCTAATAGCCTCTGCCCAGCTGTAGTTGTCGCACACGCCATTCAGCGGAATCGCTGACATCAGGCGGGCGTTCACATAGGCGCGATGCAGTGCGTCACGCATTGCCAGGCCGTTCATGACCGTTGCCAGCATGCCCATGTGGTCGCCCACAACGCGGTTCATACCCGCTTTTGCCAGACCTGCGCCACGGAACAGGTTGCCACCACCAATGACGACACCCACCTGAATGCCCAGCTCAACGAGTTCTTTAATCTCTTGCGCCATGCGGTCAAGAATACTTGCGTCAATCCCGAAGCCTTCAGTCCCCTGCAATGCTTCACCGCTAAGCTTAAGCAGAATACGTTTGTAGACAGGTTTTGCGTTGGTAGCCATTTTCTTTCCTGAGAGTGTCACGAATGGGATGGTAAAAATTCAGGTGACATCATGCGATCCTTGCCGGTAAGCCCCTATAGGAGCTGGCTGATTTCCACATGACGATTTTCGTTACTGTATAAATCTTTGCAACATAAAAGAGAGCCGCCCTCAGGCGGCTCCTTTACAGCAATTAAGACTGCTTAGACATTGCAGCAACTTCTGCTGCGAAGTCAGTCTCAACTTTCTCGATGCCTTCGCCCACTTCAAAGCGGATGAAACCAGTCACGTCAGCGTTGTGCTCTTTCAGCAGCTGGCCAACGTTTTTGCTTGGATCCATAACGAACGGCTGACCGGTCAGAGAAACTTCGCCGGTGAATTTCTTCATGCGGCCTTCAACCATTTTCTCTGCGATTTCTTTTGGCTTACCGGACTGCATCGCGATATCCAGCTGAACCTGGTATTCTTTCTCTACCACTTCAGCAGATACGTCTTCTGGTTTAACGAATTCTGGCTTGCTTGCAGCAACGTGCATTGCCAGATGTTTAACCAGTTCTTCGTCAGCGCCAGTTGCAGCAACCAGAACGCCGATGCGAGCACCGTGCTGGTAGTTACCCAGAACTTCACCTTCCAGGGCAGCTACACGACGGATGTTGATGTTCTCACCGATTTTAGCAACCAGGGCAACACGTTCTTCTTCGAACTGTGCTTTCAGAACGTCAACATCGGTGATGTTACCAGCAACCGCTGCGTCCAGTACTTTCTCAGCAAATGCCTGGAAACCGCTATCTTTAGCAACGAAGTCAGTCTGGCAGTTAACTTCCAGAATGAATGCGATGTTGCCATTGATTTTAGTTTTGATCACGCCGTCAGCAGCAACGTTGCCTGCTTTTTTCGCTGCTTTGATAGCACCGGATTTACGCATGTTTTCGATTGCCAGCTCGATGTCGCCGTTAGCTTCAGTCAGTGCTTTTTTGCAATCCATCATGCCTGCGCCAGTACGCTCACGCAGCTCTTTTACCAGGGATGCGGTAATTTCAGCCATTCTAAAATCCTCGGAAGATTTGATCTGCCCGGCCTAAACCGCACAGATTTAAAAGTAAAAAAGGGGGCCATAGACAGGCCCCCTAACCAAACGTGTACTACCTGGTTTATAAGGGCTCTAACGAGCGTGCCTTATTACTCAGCTTCTACGAAGCTTTCTTCCGCTTGGGAAGCCAGATCCTGGGAACGGCCTTCACGAACGGTAGCAGCAACTGCGCTCAGGTACAGGGTCACAGCACGGATTGCATCGTCGTTACCAGGGATAACGAAATCAACGCCATCTGGATCAGAGTTGGTATCAACGATAGAGAATACTGGGATACCCAGGTTGTTCGCTTCTTTGATAGCAATGTGTTCATGGTCAGCATCGATTACGAACAGTGCGTCCGGCAGGCCGCCCATGTCTTTGATACCGCCCAGGCTGTTTTCCAGCTTGCCCAGTTCACGAGTGCGCATCAGCGCTTCTTTTTTGGTCAGCTTGTCGAAAGTACCGTCTTGAGACTGAGTTTCCAGATCTTTCAGGCGTTTGATTGACTGACGAACGGTTTTCCAGTTAGTCAGCATGCCGCCCAACCAGCGATGGTTCACGAAGAACTGGTCGCAGCTGTTAGCAGCTTCTTTCACAGCTTCGCTTGCAGCGCGCTTAGTACCAACGAAAAGGATTTTGCCTTTGCGAGAAGAGATCTTGTTCAGTTCAGCCAGAGCGTCGTTGAACATTGGTACAGTTTTCTCAAGGTTGATGATGTGAACTTTGTTACGTGCGCCGAAGATGAAAGGCTTCATTTTCGGGTTCCAGTAACGGGTCTGGTGACCAAAGTGTACACCAGCCTTGAGCATGTCGCGCATGGAAACAGTTGCCATGGTAAAAACCTCTATAGATAAAGTTGGGGTTAAGCCTCCACGTATCCCATATTACCGACCCCTAAGGGCACCCCGGAATATGTGTCGATACGTGTGTGTTATTACACAAAGTGAGATTTGTCGCTTCCAGCCAAAACATTGAGCGGAAGTTCGGCGCGCTTTATACCATAAAATAGACCAAGACACCAACAGTTGTTATCACCACAGCAGGGCACGAAAGGCGAAGTTCAGAATGATTCTCAATTTGGCAGGGGGTGCTCCTGGCTGTTAACATTGACATCACTAATACTCAATTATTGTCGAAACAATCGACACTGATGGACATATTCCATGGCAATCTCTATTAAAACCCCTGAAGATATTGAAAAAATGCGCGTTGCCGGCCGTCTGGCTGCCGAAGTGCTTGAAATGATCGAACCGCATGTGAAACCTGGCGTCACCACTGGTGAACTGGATCGCATCTGTAACGATTATATCGTCAACGAACAGAAAGCGATTTCTGCTTGCCTGAACTATCACGGCTTCCCAAAATCGGTCTGCATCTCGATTAACGAAGTGGTCTGCCACGGTATCCCTGATGATGAAAAACACCTGAAAGATGGTGATATCGTCAACATTGACGTCACGGTCATTAAAGACGAGTTCCACGGCGACACTTCCAAAATGTTTATCGTCGGCAAACCGACCATTCTGGGCGAACGTCTGTGCCGCGTGACCAAAGAAAGTCTGTACGTCGCACTGAGAATGGTTAAACCTGGCGTCAACCTGCGCGAAATCGGCGCAGCTATCCAGAAATTCGTCGAAGCCGAAGGTTTCTCCGTCGTCCGTGAATACTGCGGTCACGGTATCGGCCGTGGTTTCCATGAAGAGCCGCAGGTCCTGCACTACGACTCTCGCGAGACCGATGTTGTATTGAAGCAAGGCATGACCTTCACCATTGAACCGATGGTTAACGCCGGCAAGAAAGAAATCCGCACCATGAAAGACGGCTGGACGGTAAAAACTAAAGACCGGAGCTTGTCTGCGCAGTACGAGCATACTATTGTGGTGACAGACAACGGCTGCGAAATACTGACATTACGCAAGGATGACACCATCCCGGCGATAATCTCGCACGACGAATGATAAGAAGCCGGCGAAAGCCGGTTTTTTTTTAGGTAATCGTTTTTTCTTATGGGTGGTGTGATGACGAATTTTATACCTGAACTGGCCTGCACAATTCTCCCCACCCTACCCGGCCAACCTGAGTACCCGGTCACCTGGTCGGAGAGTAGCCTGACCTGCGCGGAGATCAAACCCCGCCTAGATGATTTCCAACATTGGCTGGGCGAGGCCTTCGACAATGGCACATCAGCCGAACAGCTGCTTGAAGCCCGCACCGAATTTATTGACCAATTGCTACAACGCCTGTGGTTACTCTACGGCTTTGGTGAAGTTGACGACGCCGCGCTGGTCGCCGTCGGGGGATATGGCCGCGGTGAACTACACCCGCTCTCTGATGTGGACTTGCTGATCCTAAGTCGCACCAAACTCGCCGACGACCAGGCGCAGAAAATTGGTGAGTTACTCACGCTGCTGTGGGATCTCAAGCTGGAAGTGGGTCACAGCGTGCGTACGCTGGAAGAGTGCCTGCTGGAAGGGCTGTCAGATTTAACCGTCGCCACCAACCTCATCGAGTCACGCCTGTTGATTGGCGACGTCGCGCTGTTCCTCGAATTGCAAAAAAACGTCTTCAGTGAAGGCTTCTGGCCCTCAGAAAATTTCTTCCCGGCGAAGGTTGCCGAACAAGAAGCGCGCCACCAGCGTTATCACGGCACCAGCTATAACCTCGAACCCGATATTAAAAGCAGCCCCGGCGGCCTGCGTGATATTCAGACTCTTCAGTGGGTCGCACGCCGCCACTTTGGCGCCACTTCGCTCGACGAGATGGTCAGCTTTGGCTTCCTGACTGAGGCCGAGCGTAATGAACTCAACGAGTGTCTGCACCTGTTGTGGCGCATTCGGTTTGCTCTGCACCTGGAACTGACTCGCTACGACAACCGTCTACTGTTCGATCGCCAGCTCAGCGTTGCCCGCCGCCTGAAATACGAAGGCGAAGGCAACCAGCCGATTGAACATATGATGAAGGATTTCTACCGCGTCACCCGTCGGGTGAGTGAACTCAATCACATGCTATTGCAGTTGTTTGATGAAGCAATCCTTGCCCTGACCGAAGATGAAAAACCTCGCGCCATCGATGATGATTTTCAGCTACGCGGAACGCTTATCGACCTGCGCGATGACTCGCTGTTTATCCGCGAGCCGCAGGCTATTCTGCGTATGTTCTATATGATGGTGCGCAACAGCAATATCACGGGGATCTATTCCACCACCCTGCGCCATCTGCGCCATGCGCGTCGCCACCTGACCGAGCCGCTGTGCTATATCCCCGAAGCACGTTCTCTATTCCTGAATATGCTACGCCACCCCGGTGCAGTCAGACGTGGCCTTCTGCCGATGCACCGCCACAGCGTACTATGGGCCTATATGCCGCAGTGGTCCTATATTGTCGGTCAGATGCAGTTTGACCTGTTCCATGCTTATACCGTTGATGAGCATACGATTCGCGTGCTGCTGAAGCTGGAAAGTTTTGCGAATGAAGAAACGCGCCCGAATCACCCACTGTGCGTTGATCTCTGGCCTCGCTTGAATCATCCGGAACTGATCCTGATTGCCGCGCTGTTCCACGATATCGCCAAAGGACGCGGTGGCGATCACTCGGTGCTTGGCGCACAAGACGTGCTGAAATTCGCCGAACTGCACGGTCTAAATTCACGTGAAACGCAGCTTGTTGCCTGGCTGGTACGCCAGCATTTGCTGATGTCGGTCACCGCGCAGCGTCGTGATATTCAGGATCCGGAAGTGATCAAACAGTTCGCCGAAGAGGTGCAGACCGAGCACCGCCTGCGCTTCCTGGTGTGCTTGACGGTGGCCGATATCTGCGCCACCAACGAAACCTTATGGAACAGCTGGAAGCAAAGCCTATTGCGCGAGCTGTACTTTGCCACCGAAAAACAGCTCCGTCGCGGCATGCAAAACACGCCCGATATGCGCGAACGCGTGCGCCATCATCAGATGCAGGCGCTGGCGCTGCTGCGTATGGACAATATCAATGAGGAAGCGCTGCATCAGATCTGGAATCGCTGTCGCGCCAACTACTTTGTGCGCCACACGCCAAACCAATTGGCATGGCACGCCCGTCACTTGCTTAAACACGACTTAACCCAGCCGATGATCCTGCTGAGTCCGCAGGCGACCCGTGGCGGCACGGAGATCTTTATCTGGAGCCCGGACAGGCCATATCTGTTTGCCGCCGTCTGCGCAGAACTCGACAGACGCAATCTCAGTGTTCATGACGCGCAAATCTTTACCACTCGCGACGGTATGGCGATGGACTCCTTTATCGTTCTTGAGCCCGACGGTAGCCCGCTCTCCGGCGATCGCCATGAGGCGATTCGTTTAGGGCTTGAGCAGGCGATTACTCAGCACAGTTGGCAACCACCTCAACCGCGTCGTCAGGCAGCCAAACTGCGCCACTTTTCCGTCGATACCGAGGTCAATTTCCTGCCAACCCATACCGACCGTCGGTCGTTTCTTGAGCTTATCGCCCTCGATCAGCCCGGGCTACTCGCCCGCGTCGGCCAGGTGTTTGCCGACCTCGGAATTTCGCTCCACGGGGCCAGAATTACGACAATTGGTGAACGAGTAGAAGATTTATTTATAATCGCCACCGCCGACCGGCGTGCCCTTAATAATGTGCTGCAACAAGAAGTACAACAACGGTTGACAGCAGCCCTCAATCCAAACGATAAAGGGTAACGATTTTTTATTAGTAAATGGAAAGAGTAAACAATGCAGCAATTACAGAACGTTATTGAGTCCGCCTTTGAGCGTCGCGCCGACATCACGCCGGCAAATGTGGATACCGTAACCCGCGAAGCGGTCAACCAGGTTATTTCTCTGCTGGATTCCGGCGCGCTGCGTGTCGCTGAAAAAATTGACGGCCAGTGGGTCACTCACCAGTGGCTGAAGAAAGCGGTTCTGCTCTCTTTCCGTATTAACGATAACCAGGTTATCGACGGTGCGGAAAGCCGCTACTTCGATAAAGTACCGATGAAATTCGCCGACTACGACGAAGCGCGTTTCCAGAAAGAAGGTTTCCGCGTGGTGCCACCGGCAGCCGTTCGTCAGGGTGCTTATATTGCACGTAACACCGTACTGATGCCGTCCTACGTAAACATCGGTGCTTACGTTGATGAAGGCTCTATGGTGGATACCTGGGCAACCGTGGGTTCCTGCGCGCAGATCGGTAAAAACGTTCACCTTTCCGGCGGCGTAGGTATCGGTGGTGTACTGGAGCCTCTGCAGGCTAACCCAACCATCATTGAAGACAACTGCTTCATCGGCGCACGCTCCGAAGTCGTTGAAGGTGTGATCGTGGAAGAAGGTTCCGTTATCTCCATGGGCGTCTACCTGGGCCAGAGCACCAAAATCTACGACCGTGAAACCGGTGAAGTCTTCTACGGCCGCGTGCCTGCAGGCTCGGTTGTCGTGTCCGGCAACCTGCCGTCTAAAGACGGTAAGTACAGCCTGTACTGCGCGGTAATCGTGAAGAAAGTAGACGCGAAAACCCGCGGTAAAGTGGGTATCAACGAACTGCTGCGTACTATCGATTAATAAGATATGAAAAGCGGGGGCTACCCCGCTTTTTTTTATCCTCACGCTGGCGGAAAATGATTTTTTCGTTAATTATTCAATAGTTAATTTAGATCAAGGGTACCGCTATGTACGATAATCTGAAAAGTTTGGGCATTACCAATCCTGATGAAATCGATCGTTACAGCCTCCGGCAGGAAGCCAACAACGATATCCTGAAAATCTATTTTCAAAAGGATAAGGGTGAATTTTTCGCCAAAAGCGTAAAGTTCAAATATCCACGCCAGCGTAAAACCGTGGCCGCCGATGGCATTGGTCAGGGCTTTAAAGAAGTTCAGGAGATCAGTCCTAACCTGCGCTACATTATTGATGAGTTAGATCAAATCTGTCAGCGCGATCGCACGGAAGTCGATCTGAAACGTAAGATCCTTGACGATCTGCGTCATCTTGAAAGCGTCGTCACCAATAAGATCAGCGAAATTGAAGCGGATCTGGAAAAACTGACACGTAATAAATAAGTTTTAGTGCCATTTTTTCCCCGGCGGCGCTGCGCTTGGCCGGGCTACAGATAGGCACGATTGTAGCCCGGCCAAGCGCAGCGCCGCCGGGTTTTATCACCGTTGTTCATCTAACTGCAACGCAATATACAACAGCAAACGATCGTCAAAATTCCCCAAATCCAGCCCAGTCAGTTCCGAGATTCGATTGAGTCGATACTCCAGCGTGTTACGGTGAATAAACAGCGCCTTCGAGGTCGCTAATGGCTGGACGTTATGGCGGAACCAGGCAGCCAACGTACGACGCAGCAGGCCGTTGTTATCCATCGCTTTCAGGCGCAGTAATGGGCGGGAAAGCTCGTTAGCTTGCCAACCGCCACGCAAACTGTCCAGCAGCACCGGTAACATCAAATCCTGGTAAAAATAGCTGCGGCTTTCGGGCATGCGCTGCTTGCCGACCATCATCGTAGTGCGCGCAGTACGATAAGAACGAGCAATACTCCCTGGGCCAGTGAAGTAGTTACCCAGCGCCACGCGAAAACGCAGATGCCCGTTCTCTTTCATCCGCGATATTAACTGCTCAACCCGTTTCTGATGATCTTCTGCATCCCAGCGCCCAAACGGATTTAATGCCGGTTTCAGCACCACCATTTCGGTCAGCGACACAATTGCAATCAGGTTATTCCGCTCCGGGGTCGTCAGCGCGTTTTGCAGTTGCTGTAGCTCCGCCATCGCGCTATCCACGCCCAATTGCCCGCTATCAACCTCCACCACCGCTGCCACACGCGGCTGGTTAAGATCAATGCCCAGACGCTGAGCCCACTCGGTCAGCGCAGGGGTATTCTCCTCGGCCTGAATAAGGTTCATCACCAGCTCTTCACGCAGGCGGCTATCCTGGGCTAAAAGGTGCATCAGACGCGACTGCTCTAGCATCATCTCCGCCGTCATGCAGACCAGTTCACCGTACTTGCGCAGCGTCTCCGGCTCACCGGTCAGCCCGATAACGCCGACAATCTCGCCTTCAAGACGCAGCGGCAGGTTAATCCCCTGACGTACCCCATGCAGGTGACGGGCAACCGCATCATCGATATCGACCACACGTCCCTGAGACAGCACCAGCAATGCACCTTCGTGCAATTCACCAATACGCTCGCGATCGCCGCTGCCAATAATGCGCCCACGGGCATCCATTACGTTGATATTGGTATCGATAATGCGCATGGTACGCGCCACGATATCCTGCGCCATTTTAGTATCGAGATGCCAACTAGCCATGAACCCCTCCTGTGAGCAGGTTACATGATAAGAAAGAAGATAAAGACCCGCACTGTGCAAATGCACAAAGCAGGGTTGAGATCTATGGAGTTGTGGGGAGCTTCACATTACGGCGGGAGAAACCCTTCCCCCAGTGTGGGGAAAGGGTTTGATTTTAGATTACTGCATCAACAGGTAGATAGAGGTATCGCCACGCTGGATATTCAGCGCCAATACCGAAGGTTTGCTATCGAGGATTTTACGCAGCTCGGCGATGTTTTTCACCGCTTGCTGGTTAGCGCCAACAATAACGTCCCCTTTCTTCAGGCCAATTTGCGCCGCTGGTGTACCCGCCTTCACGGTGCTCACGACCACGCCCTTATCCTGACCCTTGTTGCTCATCTCAGCACCTTCAATACCGCTGAAGATAGAGCTGGAATCAACCTGATTCTGACTGCTCTGCTGCAGTTCGATTTCCACCGTCACCGGTTTACCGTCACGCTGCAGGCCGAGGCTGATTTTGCTGCCGATTGGCATTGTACCTACCTGCGCGCGCAGTGCTGCAAAGCTGCTGATAGGTTTGCCGTTCAACGTGGTAATCACATCACCGGCTTTAATACCCGCTTTCGCTGCAGAAGAGTTTGGCAGAACCTGGCTTACGAACGCGCCGCGCTGAGCGTCAACTTTCATCGCTTTCGCCAGCTCAGAGTTCAGCTCGGTCCCCATAATGCCCAATTCACCGCGTTTAACCTGACCAAATTTCACCATCTGGTCAGTCAGGTTTTTCACCATGTTGCTTGGGATAGCAAAACCGATACCGATGTTACCGCCGTCCGGTGCGAGGATCGCGGTGTTAATACCGATAAGCTCGCCGTTGAGGTTAACCAGCGCGCCGCCGGAGTTACCCCGGTTGATCGCCGCATCGGTCTGAATAAAGTTTTCATAGTTTTCAACGTTCAGGCCGCTACGGCCCAGCGCGGAAACAATACCGGAGGTCACGGTTTCACCCAGACCAAACGGGTTACCGATTGCCACGGTGTAATCACCGACGCGCAACGCGTCAGAGTCCGCCAGCTTAATCGCCGTCAGGTTTTTCGGATCCTGAATTTGGATCAGCGCAATGTCAGAGCGTGGGTCTTTACCCACCACTTTCGCGTCAAATTTGCGGCCATCGCTCAACTGAACCTTAATCACGGTGGCGTTATCAACCACGTGGTTGTTGGTCACGACATAGCCTTTCGCCGCGTCAATCACCACCCCAGAACCCAGGGCCATAAATTTCTGCTGCTGTGGGTTGCCACCGCCGTTACCGCCCTGAGGACCACCGCCCTGGCAGAACGGAGAACTCTGGAACGGTGAACCGTCCTGACAGAATGGTGAATTGTCACCAAAGAATTGCTGGAAGTTACGCCCCATGCGCGGGGTGTTTACCGTTGTGCTGCCTTCAACATTAATGCTGACGACAGACGGCATCACTTTTTCCAGCATCGGCGCCAGGCTCGGCATTGGCTGCGCAGCAGACGCGGTTGAAGATGCCGTCTCGGCCGCGCTAGCGGACAACGGAGACAGAGCCAGACTTAAACTAAGAGCCAGTGCACTCATTGCTAACGTGGTTTTTTTCATGTGTTTCAATCTCAATTTCAGATTACGCAAAGTTACGTTGTTCGTGACTAATCAGATTCACTTTATGGCACTAAGTTCCCTGCAATTGCACTTGGGAAAAGTAAAAATTTATTGAGCGTCTTTACAAAACTTATGATTATTCTACCGCCATCAAGCGACGATATTCATCCCATGCGTAGAGGTCAGTCATTCCGCTGATATAATCCTGAAGCAGGCGACAGCGATAATAATATTCCATGACCGGAAATTCCACATCGTCACGTGATATTTTATTAACTGCCTCAACGTAAGCTAAACGATGACGCGTTGAGAGCTTGCAAAAAAGCCGGGATTCTATTGGCAGGTGCCTTACTCGCTCATGTTCAACCAGTTCACTAAATTCACTCAGCGATAATTTTAACAGCGGCGCATAAATATCGAGTAAACCACCGATCACCCGGTAGCCCTGCAATTCAAGCTGCTCGACCTCCGGATGGCTAAACACATGTTTTATTGCCACATTTTTATATAAGGCCAATAACTCGCTATAGCTACTTTCATCTTCAAGAAGCGCGTGATTAAAGTCACCATCAAAAATCTGCGGCAGATTATCGATAAAGCGCTGTGCAGCATACGGCACCAGCTTATTTAATGTATTCACGCGCAAATACATAAAGAACTGATCTTCAGCACTCCGACTTAATGAATTCGCCCGAGATTTATCCCACGCACTCTCGACAACCTGTGCGAACAGCGAGCCTTTTGTATGAGCGGGCCAGGCATCATATAAATGCTGGTAAAGCTGTTCAACGCTAAAGATTCGTTTTTCTACTGCATCTTCAAGGTCAGCAACGCAATATGAAATATCATCCGCTGCTTCCATAATCCAGGTTAATGGGAAACGATTGTAAGGCGCCAACTCCAGTTCTTTACGCAGGCGCTCAATATACTGTTCTTCTGCCAGGTAATAACCCGGCTTTTTCATTAAGTAGCTATGCGTTTTCGGTACATCATTCGCCCACCAGGCGGGACGGGTGTATTTTAAAATACACCCTACCTGCGCCCAGGTCAGATTCATGCGCATCAGGGTATGTACCAGGCGGATGCCCTGGGCATTCCCTTCAAAATGACACAAATCCTGCCGTACTTTGCTACGCAGCAGGTTAAGCGCGTCTTCACCTTCCCGCAGCTTGAGATCGATAACTTCACAGCGATCATGGCTGTGCGGCTGCTGCCGTGCATCTTTCGGCGCCAGACGCTGGCTAAACCAGTCGTTAATCGCCGCCTCGCCAAAGTGACCAAAAGGCGGATTGCCAATGTCATGCATCAGGCACGCCATCTCAACCACGCTTTCAAACGGCCCGGTCAGTTCATCAAGTCCGTAGGTCGCGAGCAGATTTTTCTCTTTCAGGCGACTCAGAATCTCTTTGGCAATATAGCGACCCACCTGCTGCACTTCCAGCGAGTGCGTCAGACGTGTGCGCACTGCGGCATTGCGCTCCAGAGGGAATACCTGCGTTTTCTGCTGCAAACGACGAATAGCCGGCGAGTTAATAATGCGCCCGCGATCGCTTTCAAAAATGCGCAGAACTTCATGTTCTGAACCTACGCCTTGAGGTGAACGATAGCGCCGACGCCAGTTAATTTTATTGCGGAAATCAATCTTAGCCATAACCTCTCCGTCGCGAGAAATGCGCTTCCCCTGAACCGCATGATAGACTATGCCTTTAAACATGGCACATCGCGAGTAAATCTATGAAAATCGGCATTATTGGCGCAATGGAAGAAGAAGTTACGCTGCTGCGTGACAAAATCGAAAATCGTCAGACCATCACCCTTGGCGGTAGCGAAATCTACACCGGGCAGTTGAACGGCGTTGACGTCGCGTTGCTGAAATCCGGCATTGGTAAAGTCGCCGCCGCAATGGGCGTAACCCTGTTGCTGGAGCGCTGCCAGCCGGATGTCATCATTAATACCGGTTCCGCAGGCGGCCTCGCACCGACTCTGAAAGTGGGCGATATTGTGGTCTCTGACGAAGCGCGCTACCACGATGCCGACGTCACCGCATTCGGCTACGAAATAGGTCAAATGGCCGGGTGCCCTGCGGGCTTTAAAGCGGACGACAAACTGGTTGCCGCCGCTGAAGACTGTATTAAATCTCTCGACCTGAACGCAGTTCGTGGCCTAATTGTGAGCGGCGACGCTTTCATCAACGGTTCCGTTGGGCTGGCAAAAATCCGCCACAACTTCCCGCAGGCGATTGCCGTTGAGATGGAAGCCACGGCGATTGCTCACGTTTGTCACAGCTTTGCCGTACCGTTTGTGGTCGTACGCGCAATCTCAGACGTTGCCGACCAGCAGTCCCATCTGAGCTTTGACGAATTCCTCGCGGTAGCGGCGAAGCAGTCAACGCTGATGGTTGAAACGCTAGTGCAGAAACTGGCGCGTGGCTAAGCGACTCATGACAGGGCTACTGGCCCTGCTGCTTAGCGCTCCGGCGTGGCTATACGCCGCGCCGCGGGTTATCTCCCTCTCCCCAGCCAATACCGAACTGGCCTTTGCCGCCGGAATAACGCCCATCGGCGTGAGCGCCTGGTCTGACTATCCGGCCGAAGCCAAAAATATTGAGCAGGTGGCTTCCTGGCAGGGCATTAATCTGGAACGCATTGTCGCGCTACATCCCGATCTGGTGCTGGCGTGGAAAGAAGGCAATGCCGAACGTCAGGTGAATCAACTGCGAGCGCTTGGGATCACCGTATTATGGGTCGATAACCATCGTATTGAGGACATTGCCGCCTCATTACGTCAGTTGGCGAAATGGAGCCCTACGCCCGATAAAGCCGAGCAGGCTGCCGCCGCACTGCTACGCGACTACACGCAGCTCAAAGCACAGTACGCCAACGCGCCGAAGAAACGAGTGTTTATGCAGTTTGGTTTCAATCCCATTTTCACCAGCAATAAAAGCGCGATTCAAAACCAGGTGCTGGAGATTTGCGGCGGTGAAAACATCTTCGCCGATAGCCGCGTCTCATGGCCGCAGGTGAGCCGTGAACAAGTGTTAATGCGCCAACCGCAGGCCATTGTCGCCGCAGGCGATGAGAGTCAAATTCCGAAAATTCAGCATTACTGGGCCAGCCAGCTCACAATCCCTATTATTCCCCTTAATAGTGACTGGTTTGAGCGAGCAAGCCCACGTATTATCCTCGCCGCAAAACAACTCTGTACTGCGTTAGAGCAGGCTCATTAACGGGATAATTGGTCATGCTGGTTTACTGGCTGGATATTGTAGGCACCATCGTTTTCGCGGTCTCTGGCGTATTGCTGGCGGGCAAGCTGCGCATGGACCCGTTTGGTGTGCTGGTGTTGGGCGTAGTCACCGCCGTCGGCGGCGGGACTATCCGGGACATGGCGTTGGCCAACGGCCCGGTATTCTGGGTTAAAGATCCAACCGACCTGGTCGTCGCCATGGTGACCTGTATGTTAACCATCGTGCTGGTGCGTCAGCCGCGCCGCTTACCCAAATGGGTGTTGCCGGTTCTGGATGCCGTCGGCCTGGCGGTATTCGTTGGCATTGGCGTCAACAAAGCGTTTATCGCTCACTCTGGGCCACTGGTTGCAATATGCATGGGTGTAGTCACCGGCGTCGGCGGTGGGATAATACGTGACGTGCTGGCGCGTGAAATACCGATGATTCTGCGCACTGAAATCTACGCCACGGCCTGTATTGCTGGTGGCATTGTTCACGCCACGGCTTATTACACCTTCAATATTCCGCTGGAAAACGCCAGTATGATGGGGATGGTCGTCACACTCGCTATTCGCCTGGCGGCGATCCGCTGGCATCTGAAGCTGCCCACCTTCGCGCTGGATGATAACGGGCGCTAACAGCAACGCCTGTGGTAGCCCGGCCAAGCACAGCGCCGCCGGGATGAGCACCGAGCCGGCCCCGGCGGCGCTGCGCTTGGCCGGGCTACATGTGAAATTGCCCGCCAAAAGGCGGGCAATTAGAATTCACAGCGTAGTGCCACTCAACGCATCAGATGCTGAACGACGAACCACAGCCGCAGGTGCTGGTCGCGTTCGGGTTAGTCACGATAAAGCGTGAACCTTCCAGCCCTTCAGTGTAATCCACGGCACCGCCCACCAGATATTGCAGGCTCATTGGGTCAACTACCAGGCCTACGCCCTGTTTCTCGATAGTCATATCGCCGTCGTTGATCTGGTCATCAAAAGTAAAACCATACTGGAAGCCACTGCAACCGCCGCCCGTGATATACACGCGCAGTTTCAGGTTTGGATTTTCTTCATCCGCGATCAGGAATTTTACTTTTTTGGCTGCGGCGTCGGTAAACTCCAGCGGCAGCACTACGTCATCACTCATTTTTTGCTCCCATTAATACTGCAGGTCCAGGTTAATATTCACCCGACTCTTTGTGTCATTATCTAATACCCGAGTAAATCGTTCAAGTATTCTCCGGCACCGACTGTCGGGCTTTCGCCTCTTGCTCGGCTTCTTGCTTGGCCAGGGTTCGCGCCAGGATCGTGGCGTAGAGCGGCTGTCCGCCGAGGAACTGCGCTAATAGCGTGGCACCGAGTCCGGTAATAATCATTGGCAAAATGAGCTGGTAATTATCGGTCATCTCCAGCACCAATACGATTCCGGTGAGTGGAGCACGCACCGAGGCCGCCAACAGCGCGCCCATTCCGGCAATAGCAAAAGTGCCCGCTTCCAGATGGTAGGCTGGAAACAGACTCATCGCCGCCATGCCAAATGCCGTTCCCAGCAGCGTGCCCAATGCCAGCATAGGCGCGAAGATGCCACCTGGTGCCCCGGAAGAGAAACACAGTAATGTGGTTAACACACGGGCGACAAATAAGAACAGCAGCGCGCCAACGGTATAGTTTCCTGCGGCGGCAATCGGGATAAGGCTGAATCCACCGCCTGACGCCGCCGGTTGAAACAGTCCAAGAATGCCGCAACCGCCGCCGATCAGGCCGCCAATCAGCACCCATTTCTTAATATTGCCGCCATGAATGCGAAAGAACATATCCTGGGTTTTCAGCACCAGCGTGTTGAACAGCGGCCCGACGCAACCAAAGATAATCCCCAGCACCAGGTACAGCCACAGCGTATTCACCGGCGCATTGGTCAGTTTACCGACTTCAATCACCGGCGTTTCACCATTGAAGATACGGAACACCACGCTCGACATAATGACGCCGACGAACACCGCTTTAATCGAAATCAGGCTATAGCGAAACTGCGGACGCATCTCTTCGATGATAAACAAAATGCCCGCCAGCGGCGCATTGAAGGCCGCCGACAGCCCCGCCGCCGCCCCGGTCGCCAGCAGCGTATGACGCGACTCTTCGCCACGCTGGCGGAAGATGTCTCCGACCATGCGCCCGATATTGCCACCGATTTGTACCGTCGGCCCTTCACGTCCAAGCACCATACCGGCGCCGAGCGTGCCCATACCACCGACAAATTTTACCGGCAACACGCGCCACCAGCGCACCGGACGCAGTTCTTCCAGCGCACCTTCAATTTCGGGGATCCCCGAACCGCCAGCCTCTGGCGCAAAGCGGCGTACCAGCCAGTAGCCAAGCATAGCCAGCAGGGCGGATAAAATAAATGCCAGCGGCCAGACGATAAACCAATGATCGGCAACTTGCGCCAGCGTGCCAATGCGCATGTTTTGGACCCAGTTCACCGCATGTTCAAATGCGACGCCCACTAACCCAACCAGGGTACCGACAACTGCCGCCGACAAGAGCACCATCAGCGGCGTTTTATCGCGGTTCAGCAGTTTACGCACCACATCGCGGCGACGTAAACGAACAATCCGTTGTGCCTCTAAAGGGGTTATCTCAGCTTTCATACCGTTATCATTAATTGGTAATACAAATAGGAAGGGAGGGTATTTTACCCAGACATGTGCGCTACGTCGCGAAAAAATTGCGCCATGAATGCTTTGTTACTGTGAGGTGAAATTTTAGTTCATTACCGGTTAGCGTGAACCAAAAGAAAATGGAATTGAGGGACTTTAAAATTGAAGATGCCTCCCAAAGGGAGGCATCGGTTACTTAAAACGATGACTTACTCTTCGACAACAACTTTCTTTTTGCCGACAAAGTTATAGATAACCAGCAGGGCAAAGATACCGGTAATCGTCATGGTTATCGTGCCTGGCGTCATAAAGCGAGCCATGTTGCCAAGGATAATCCCGACGACGCCGAAATCGGTATCGGAGAACGTGGTGTTGGTTAACCCGAGCGCACCGAGCACCGGAATCAGCGCAACAGGTAAGAATGTGATGAGAATACCGTGCGCAAATGCCCCGATAATCGCACCGCGTTTCCCGCCAGTCGCATTACCAAACACGCCCGCAGTCGCACCACAGAAGAAGTGAGGAACAACGCCAGGAAGAATAAGTACCCATTTCAGTTGGCCCAGAATAAACAGCCCAACCAGCCCGCCGATAAAGCTCGAAATAAAGCCAACCAATACCGCATTAGGGGCATAGGGGAAAACAATTGGGCAATCCAGCGCTGGTCGTGCATTCGGGACCAGACGTTCAGAGAAGCCGGTAAACGCTGGCACGATCTCAGCCAGGATTAAACGCACCCCTTGCAGGATAATGAATACCCCAGCCGCAAACGTGATCGCCTGAATAAACGAGTACACCAGGTAGTTCTGACCGTTACTGAAATGACTTTCAACGTACTCTTTACCGGCTGAAATCGACAGCACCAGATAAATGATCATCATGGTCAGCGAGATTGAAATCGTACTATCGCGTAAGAAGCTCAGGTTCTTAGGCATATTCATCTCTTCGGTAGATTTAGAACCTTTACCGACGACAGAGCCAATCCATCCAGAAAGCACGTAGCCAATCGTACCGGTGTGCGCCAAAGCAACCTGATCGCTACCGATAATTTTACGCATGTAAGGTTGCGCAATGGCAGGGAAAAAGGCCATCAGCATACCCAGCGCCAGCGAACCGGTATAAATAAGCTGTACGCCTTCGAAACCAGCAACAGAGAGAATAATCGCCACCATACAGGCCATGTAGAAGGTCACATGCCCGGAAAGGTAGATATATTTCAATCGGGTGAAACGAGCAACAACGATATTCGCGACCATACCAAACGCCATAATCAGCGTAGTTGGCGCACCATATTTCTCCAGCGCAATGGAGACCATGGCTTCGTTGTTTGGGATAATACCCTGTACATCAAAGGCTTGTTTAAAGATATCACCGAGTGGCGTTAGTGAGCCAACCAGGACCATCGCCCCGCCGGATAACACCAAAAAACCCAGTATCGTTTTAACGGTACCTTTAATCACATCAGGGAAGGATTTTTTTTGGGCAACCAAACCGAATAATGCGACCAACCCGACCAGGATTGATGGCACCTTTAGGATATCGACAATAAGTTGTACTAAGTTTTGAACAAACATATTAACCTCTGTAGCAGGGTATTTTTCTTGCCCGACTTAATTATTGCTGATCAAAGTAGTCTTTTATTTTTTGTTCAACTTCGTTCAAGTCGATAATATTATTGATAATAATAACTTTATCGGCTGGAAGGTTGGCGCTGAAGGCAATGTCTTTTGCCATCACGAAAACATCCGCCAGATCCGGGGTTACTGAACCCAAATCAGAATGGTCAACGTCAGCCGTCACATTAATTTTTTTGAGCACTTTCTTGATGTTCATTTCCATCATAAAGCTGCTACCCAGACCGGAGCCACATACCGCCATGATTTTCATAGTAGACCTCGTTATTTTTCGCTTAAGGTATATTTAACAAGAAGCTGGCGCTTCACCGAGCAAAATCGCCTGCAACTGCGCTGAACTTTTGCTATCAAAAATTTGCTGCATGACTTCGTCATCAGAAAGCACTTCGGCCAACTGCGAAATCATTTCAATATGGCTGTTACTGTCCGGTGCTGAGAACATAAAAATCGCATCAACCGGATCGTTTTCTTCAGAATGAAACTCCACCGCCTGACCCAGTTTCACAATAGACAATCCCAGCGCCATTGCCCCCTGTTCTGGCCGCGTATGCGGCATCGCAATACGTGGTGCAATAACAAAATAGGGACCGATCTCTTCTTTCTGTTTGATAATCGAATCGATATAGGCCGGGGAAATCGCCCCTTCCTCCAGCAGTGGACGACCTGCAATCTGAATCGCTTCTTTCCAGTCCGCGACGGACTCAACATACTGAACTTTGTCTTTATTGAGCCAGTTAGATAATGTTGGCATGGATGTTACCTATCGTTCTTAATAAGAAAAAAGGGGTGGCTAAAGCATGTTACGTGCCGTTTCAGTCACATTTCCTACCGTAAAACCAAAGTATTTGAAGAGCACGCTGGCTGGCGCTGACTCACCGAATGAGTTCATGCCAATCACTTTTCCATCAAGACCTACGTAACGCTCCCAGAACCCTTCAATACTGGCTTCAACGGCCAGGCGGCGGCGAACCTGCTTCGGCAAGACGGATTCTTTGTACTGTTCGTCCTGCTTATCAAAACGTTCGGTACAAGGCATCGACACTACACGGATCTGATGACCTTCCTGCTGCAAGGTACGAGCAGCGGCAACCGCCAGTTCAACCTCAGAACCTGCTGAGATCAATATCAATTCCGGCACACCTTCGCAATCCACCAGCACATATCCACCGCGGGAAATCGCCTTGAGCTGCTCGTCGTTGCGAGACTGTTGCTCAAGCGGCTGACGGGTCAGCACCAGCGCCGACGGCCCATCTTTTCGCTCAATCGCCTGCTGCCACGACACCGCCACCTCAACCTGATCGCACCCGCGCCAGGTTTCCATATTCGGCGTTAAGCGCAGTGACGCCAGCTGTTCCACCGGCTGGTGCGTTGGGCCATCTTCACCGAGACCAATCGTGTCATGGGTATAGACAAACACCGAGCGAATCTTCATCAGCGCCGCCATACGCAGCGCGTTGCGGGCATACTCCATAAACATCAGGAACGTGCCGCCGTAGGGGATAAATCCACCGTGTAGCGCCAGACCATTCATGATGGCTGACATGCCAAACTCACGAACGCCATACGAGATATAGTTTCCGGCGGCATTGTCAGCGCTAAAATCGACGGACTTCTGGTGCCGAGTCAGGTTTGATGGCGAGAGATCCGCCGACCCGCCCATCAACTCCGGCAGCATCTCCGCAAGGAAATTCAAACATTTCTGGCTAACCTGACGCGTAGCCAGCGCTGCCGGATTTGCCTGTAAATCATGTACATACTGCTGGATATTGTCGGCCCATTCCGCAGGCAGTTCGCCCTTCATACGGCGAGTAAATTCAGCGGCCAGTTCAGGCCACTGCTGCGCATAATCGGCAAACAGGGCATCCCACGCTTGCTGATCCTGCGCCCCTTTTTGCGTCGCATCCCAAGCGTCATAAATATCTGCCGGGATCTCGAATGCAGGATACGGCCACTGCAATTGTTCGCGAACGCGTGCAACTTCATCAGCACCCAGCGCCGAACCGTGGCACTCATGGCTGTCCGCTTTATTCGGTGAACCGAACCCGATAATCGTTTTGCAGCATAAGAGGCTTGGTTTATCAGTGACCTTTTTGGCTTCCTGAACAGCGGCATCAATGGCCTGCGAATCGTGGCCATCAATGCCATCAATCACATGCCAACCGTAGGCGCGAAAACGTGCCGCAGTATCATCTGCAAACCAGCCTTCGACATGACCATCAATAGAGATACCGTTGTCATCCCAGACGGCAATCAGGTTCCCCAGCCCCAGGGTACCGGCAAGGCTACAGGCTTCATGGGAGATGCCTTCCATCAAGCAGCCATCGCCCAGGAACAACCAGGTGTGGTGATCGACGATATCAAACCCAGGTTTATTAAATTCAGCGGCCAGCGCTTTTTCGGCAATCGCCATCCCAACGGCATTGGCAACCCCCTGCCCCAACGGGCCGGTGGTGGTTTCCACGCCTGGGGTATAACCATATTCTGGATGGCCCGGCGTACGAGAATGGAGCTGACGGAAGTCACGAATGTCATTCATGCTCAGGTCATAGCCGGTAAGGTGCAACAGAGAGTAAATCAGCATGGAGCCATGACCATTCGACTGAACATAACGATCGCGGTTGAACCATTGCGGATTTTTCGGGTTATGGCGAAGGTGACGACGCCAAACCACTTCAGCAATATCGGCCATTCCCATCGGTGCGCCCGGGTGGCCGGAGTTGGCTTTTTGAATCGCATCGACGCTCAGGATCCTGATGGCATTCGCTAACTTTCTGCTGCTCATACGTCTCTCTCTTAACCTGGATTTTACGTTCAATAATCACGTTTCTGGGGTTTTGTCCCCGGGCCAACATGAACAGACATGTCGTCAGAAACCTTTGTTTTTATGATGATAAATTATGGCTTACTGACATCTACCACCTATACGAACTCGGTGAAAACGGGAAAAATAAACATTAAAATACAATTGATTACTTATATTTATTCCGTTTTTACTGCATTCTTACGAGCAACAACATAAGTCTATACATGTTTCACTTGTCTAGTCATCTTGATGATGCACATAGACGTGTCCAGATACAATATGCAAAAATGGATTTTATTGAGATGCGGTGTTTGTTGATCCAAATTCGTTAACTTGCTCACAATCTGACGTGAACGGTCTGGTCGATAGAAAACAAAGTCAGGCATACATGTAGGCAGGATTCAGCTCACCTTGGTTAGGAACAAAGTCGATGGTCGATGGCATCACAGAGAAGCAAAAAGAGGTAGTCGATTACATTCTCAGGAAAATAAAGACCGACAACCTTTTACCTGGGGATAAACTGGATACCGAGATTGCGATTGCCAAAAATATCGGCATCACGCGGGCGACGGTGCGGGAAGCGACGCGTCTGCTTATCGAGCAGCAGCGTATTTATCGCGTGAAAGGCTCCGGTCTATTCGTCGGTTCTATTGGTAAAAGTAATCATTCGGGACGATTTCATGCCCTCTCCCCTTTTGATTTTCAGGCGCAGAAGAATGGTCACAAAGGCGTCAGAAAAGTCATTAAATTCAGCATAATGAAAGTGCCAACCCCGGAAATGGCGCAGTCATTACGCATCAAAAATAGCGACCAGATTTATAAAATTTTACGCCTGATGTGCTTTGACGATATTCCCGTGGCGCTTGAGCATATCCATCTGCCGGTCAATATGTTCACCAGCATGGAATTAAGTCAGCTCGAAATATCAAAATATAGCTATATCGAAAGTATCACCGGGAAAAAAGTCCAGCGCCGCGATCAGAATTTAACGGCCCTCAATCTTCACGATGAAGACATTATTAATCTCTTGAATCTTCAAGATAATGACGCCGTGATGGAACTGGATGAAACGGTTTATCTGGATGACGGGACGCCTTGCGAGGTCAATATTGCCATCATTAACACGCGTATTTTCCCACTGCGACAAAATTCGAGCCGCTCGTAAACCAGCTCTTAACGATTAAGCACCCGCTACGTAAAATCTGGCCGTTAGATCTCAGAGGCGTTAAACCCCGCCTGGTGTTCATCCAAAACGGCCAAAAATTTCATAACCTCCGCGGAATAATTTAGAATAACGGGCAACACCTTCTTCACAAACCAGGATCCTGGCAATGAGCAAATCTGAAAATCTGTATAGCGCTGCGCGTGAACTTATCCCGGGCGGCGTGAACTCGCCAGTACGTGCCTTCACCGGCGTGGGCGGTACGCCACTGTTTATCGAGCGTGCGGACGGCGCGTACCTGTATGACGTTGATGGCAAAGCCTATATCGATTATGTCGGTTCCTGGGGGCCGATGGTACTGGGCCATAACCACCCGGCTATCCGCAACGCGGTCATCGAGGCGGCAGAACGCGGCCTGAGCTTCGGCGCACCGACCGAGATGGAAGTGACCATGGCGAAACTGGTGACCGAACTGGTGCCGACCATGGACATGGTGCGTATGGTGAACTCTGGTACGGAAGCGACCATGAGCGCCATTCGCCTGGCTCGCGGCTTCACTGGTCGTGACAAAATCATCAAATTCGAAGGCTGCTACCACGGCCACGCCGACTGCCTGTTGGTGAAAGCCGGTTCCGGCGCGTTGACGCTCGGCCAGCCAAACTCACCGGGCGTGCCAGCCGATTTTGCTAAACATACCCTCACCTGCACCTATAACGATCTGGCCTCCGTTCGCGCCGCGTTTGAACAATTCCCGCAGGAAGTGGCTTGTATCATCGTTGAGCCGGTCGCGGGCAACATGAACTGCATTCTACCTCAGCCCGATTTCCTGCCGGGGCTGCGCGCGCTGTGCGACGAGTTTGGCGCACTGCTGATTATTGACGAAGTGATGACCGGTTTCCGCGTAGCGCTGGCGGGAGCTCAGGATTACTACGGCGTGGTACCTGACCTGACTTGTCTTGGCAAAATCATCGGCGGCGGGATGCCGGTGGGCGCATTTGGCGGTCGTCGTCACGTGATGGATGCACTGGCACCCACCGGCCCTGTCTATCAGGCGGGGACGCTGTCCGGTAACCCGATTGCTATGGCGGCGGGCTTTGCTTGTCTGACCGAAGTGGCGCAGCCGGGCGTACATGAAACCCTGACCGCGCTGACCAACCAGCTGGCGCAAGGTCTGCTGGATGCGGCTCGCGAAACGGGAATCCCACTGGTCGTGAATAACGTCGGCGGTATGTTCGGGATCTTCTTCACCGATGCCGAAGAAGTGACCTGCTATCAGGACGTGCTGAAATGCGACGTTGAGCGCTTCAAGCACTTCTTCCATCTGATGCTGGAAGAAGGTGTGTACCTGGCGCCATCGGCATTTGAGGCGGGCTTTATATCTATCGCCCATAGCGAAGATGACATCAATAACACCATCGACGCCGCGCGTCAGGTGTTTGCGAAGCTGTAGTTTGGGTGTCGCCCCGGCGGCGCTACGCTTGGCCGAGCTACCGCATAGAATGTAGCCCGGCCGAGCGCAGCGACGCCGGGAAACCTACCGGCTTTGCTTTCTCAACAAATAGATAAAATACGGCGCGCCGATAAAGGTCGACAGCAGTCCCGCAGGAATCTGATACGGGAACATCAGCATCCGTCCACACCAATCAGCAAACACCAACAGCAAACCACCAATCAGTGCCGAAATCACAATGTGCGGCATCGTGCGTCGGAATCCCATCATTCGCGCAATATGCGGCGCCATCAATCCAACAAAGCTTAACGGGCCAATGGTCAACGTAGCCGCGGCGGTCAGACATGCCGCCAACAGCAACAGGCCAACACGCGCAGGCGTTAGCGCCATACCAATTGAACGCGCCGTCTCACCGCCGAGCGGTAAAATCGTCAGCCATCGGCGGCACAGCGGAACCAGCATCAACAGCACGGCCATTGCTATCGCCGATTGCACCACCTGTTTACCCGTAGCGTTATAGGTTGAGCCCGAGATCCACGTCAGAATTTGCGCCATTCGAGGATCGCCGCTTGCCTGCAACATCATCAGCAACATGGTAAACGCGGTGCTCAGCGCCATCCCCGCCAGCAGCATACGGTGTGGCGAGAAACCGCCGCGCCCGGCGGCAATCAGGATAACCAGCAGCGTCACCGCAGCGCCAACGCTTCCGGCCGGCAGCAACCAACCAAAAGCGTTACCCGGCACCATAAACAGCATCAACACCACGCCAAACGCCGCACCAGAGCTTATCCCCAGGACCTCCGGGCTTGCCATCGGGTTACCGGTCAGGCGCTGGATAATACAGCCCGCCACCGCCAGCATCACCCCGGCAATCAGCGCGGAAGCGATACGCGGCCAGCGCCACTGCAACAACTGGTCGAGCAACTCACCGCTAGCCCAGTGCCAGCTAGTGGCATCACGCCCCAGCGACAGCGCGACAAACACCGCCGCCAGTAAAATCGCCACCCCGCCCAGCGCAAACCACTGCACATGATGACGTTCACTGGCAACGCTGTCGCTCGCATTCATCGACGGCGCGCTCATACTGCGCAGGCGTGGCAGTAGCCACAGCAGTAGCGGTGCGCCAATCAGCGCCGTCACCGAGCCGGTGGAAACTTCCATCCATACGCGGGTCAGCCACAAAATTAACTGGTCAGAAAGCCACAGAATCAGCGCACCAATCAGCGGAGCCAGCAGCAAACGCGAGAGTAAACGTCGCGCGCCGAGCATTTTCGCCAGTAGCGGTGCAAACAGGCCGATAAAACCGATAATCCCCACCGCGTTAACCAGGAAAGCACTGATCACAATCGCCAGCGTTAACGCTCCCAGACGCGCTAATGACAGCGCCAGGCCGAGGTTACGCGCTACGCCATCGTCCAGCCCCATTAAGGTCAACGGGCGCAACAGCAGCAGCGTCAGCATCACGCCGCCCAGCAGCTGTGGCCACAGACGCTGTACCACGCTCCAGTCGGTTTGCGTCAGCGTACCGGTGCTCCACAGGAACATGCTCTGCAATTGGTCGTGATGGAAAAGTACCATCAGTTGGTTGATGGCCCCACAGTAGAGGCTGACCACCAGCCCCGCCAGAATCAACGTCACCGGCGAGAGACGTTTACCCCACGCCACGCCAAACACCAGCGCTCCGACGATACACGCGCCCGCCAGTGCGGCAAACTGCGAGGTCAGCACACCCGGCACCGCCCACAGCGTCGTGACGGTCATGCCCAACTGTGCGCCGGTGGCAACGCCGAGCGTCGTCGGCTCGGCCAGCGGGTTTCGCAGCACTTGCTGGAACAGTACGCCGACCAGCCCTAATCCAGCGCCGACTAATAGCGAAATCGCCAGACGCGGCAGCAGGCTGTAATGGAACAGCATCTGGTCGATGGCGTCGATATCCGGCTTGCTTGCCGCCTTAAACCACTGCGCGTTAGGCAACGCAATGTTGAAGTTAAACCAGGTCAGTACCAGCGCGGCAATAAACAGCGTCAGTAACAGGATGGCGGCAAACGGTGAGAATTTTGCGTTCACGCTTTGCCTCCCAATGCGTTATCCAGAATGCGGGCAAAGTGCATCGCCGACAGCGTAGCGCCGTAGAACCATACCGCCGGAACCACTTGCATACGGTTGGCACGAACGAACGGCATCGCCTGCCACAGCGGGGTGGCGGTAAGCTGACGCATTTCAGCGGCATTACCGTGATCGAAACACAGGACGTCGACATCTTTGTAAGCCGCCAGACGGTCGATTCCAACCGCCGTGCTGCCCCAAAAGTTTGTTTCCCCCTGCCAGGCATTTTTGACGCCTAAGCGGTCGAGCACTTCCTGGAACAGGCAGTTGGGGCCGAAGACCAGCATATGGCGCGGGTCGAGCAGCGACATCAACAATAATGGGCGATCGCCACGCTGTTGAAAGCGCGGTTTCAGGCTGTCGATAAACGCATCAAATTCAGCCAGATGGCGCTGTGCCACTGCCTGTTTGTCGAGCATATCAGCCATCTCTAGCAGCGAACGCTGTGCCTGAGCCAGCGGCTTTTTACCGTCGCTGAAGGCAAAGCTGCGACCGGGCGCGATTCTGGCGAGGATCTCCGGCGAGGGCCCATAACCCGCTGACCAGACCAGCATGGAAGGCTTCATCTGCGTCAACAGTTCGAGATTAGGTTCGGTGCGTAGCCCCACATCAATGACCGAGTCCGGCAGTGCTGGTTCGTTAACCCACATCCGGTAGTTCGGGATATCCGCCACGCCATAGGGGGTGACGCCCAGCGCCAACATCAGTTCAACGGGTAGCCATTCCAGCGCCACGATACGTTCAGCGCTAATCGGCGCGGCCTGCGCCTTTTGCATCTGCCACAGCAGCGGCGAGAGCGCCATCGCCGTCAGCAAACGGCGGCGGCTAATCAGGTTTGAAGCGGTCATCAGTAGACAAAACTTACCGGTGCGGCACCGGCTGGATGAGGCAGGATCCCCATTGGGATACCGTAGATTTTTTCCAGCGTTTCACTGCGCATCAGCTCATCAGGCGTGCCCTGAGCAATCATCTCACCGCCGCGCAGCGCGACCAGATAATCACAGTAACGCGCCGCCATGTTGATGTCGTGCAGCACGGCAATGACCGTCAATCCACGCTGTTCGCTCAAGCGATGAATCAGCGCCAGCACGTCAACCTGGTGCGCAATATCCAGCGCTGAGGTCGGTTCGTCGAGCAGCAGGCAGCGGCTATCTTGCGCTACCAGCATGGCAATCCACGCGCGTTGACGCTCCCCGCCAGAGAGGCTGTCCACCAGGCGCTGCGCCAGCGGTTTCAGGCCCACCAGCGCTATAGCTTCATCGACTTTTTCACGGTCAGCTACGCCAAATCGCCCTAACGCGCCGTGCCATGGATAGCGACCAATCGCCACCAGTTCACGCACCGTCATCCCTTCTGCGGGCGGCAATTGCTGCGGCAGATAGGCAACCTTGCGGGCAAACGCTTTGCTGTTCCAGCTCGCCAGCGGCTGGCTATCCAGCAGAATCTCGCCTTCCGACGGTGGCTGATGGCGGCCCAACATTTTCAACAAAGTTGATTTGCCCGAGCCGTTGTGGCCGATAAGTCCGGTCACTTTGCCCGCAGGGAAGGTTAAGGAGAGTGGATGTAACAGGGTGCGACCAGGCACACGGAAAGCCACCTCGTCCAGAGAAAAAGTGGTGTCGGAATGAGTAGTGTTGTCCTGCATAACCGTCAACATGTTAAAGGGCGCGGAAAACCCGCGCCCTTGAGGTGGTTAGAAACGGAACGTTGCGGTGGCAACAACCTGACGCTCTGCGCCCCAGTAGCAAGCGTATTCGCTATAGCAGCTGGAGACGTATTCACGGTTAAACAGGTTATTGACGTTAACAGCAACGGATGAACCCGGCAGGCCGAAGCGAGACAGTTCGTATTTCACCATTGCGTCAGCCACGGTGTAGCCGCCGACGTTAAACGAATCATTTTTCTTCGCCGCGTCATTTTTGTAGTAGCTTACCGTCGAACCGGTGTAACGCACGCCCGCACCAAAGGTCAGTCCGCTGAGCGCCGTGTCGTAGAAGGTGTAGTCAGTCCACAGAGAGGCTTGATTACGTGGAACCTCTGCCGGGCGTTTACCCTTGAAGATGGTGTCCTCAGTGTATTCAGCATCGTTATAGCTATAGGCTGCCGTCACGTTGATATTTTCGTTAACTGCCGCTTTTGCTTCCAGCTCAAGACCACGGGAACGAATTTCGCCTGCCTGTACGCTGTACAGACCGGTTGAGTCGTTCGGGTCAGACGTCAGGTTTTTGTCTTTGGTGAGCTGGTAAATTGCCGCCGTCAGGACCACCGGCATATCTTTCGGTACGTACTTCACGCCCGCTTCATACTGCTTACCGCGAGAAGGATCGAACGGCTTGCCATCTTTTGTTGAGCCAGAAGTCGGTTCGAAAGATTCGCTGTAGCTGAAATACGGAGAGATTCCGTTATCAAATAGATAGTTCAGACCACCACGCCAGGTAAATTGCTGGTCATGATTCTGCGCCAGAGAGTTGCTGGAGCGGGTCAGGGTTGAGGCCATCGCGTAGTCATAGCGACCACCCAGCGTCAGCACCCATTTGTCCCATTCCATCTGATCCTGCGCATACAGACCGGTCTGTTCCATACGGTTAAGTACCGCATACGGGAAGTTAACGGAAACGTTCGGATTACCGTACTGCGGGTTGCTCATATCCAGCGGGCTGGCTGAACCATACTGAGCGTCAATATCGTTACGCATGCGTGAATAATCCACGCCGGTCAGCAGCGTATGCGCTACATCGCCAGTCGCGAAGTTAGACTGCAGTTGGTTATCAACGGTGAAAGTATTGAGGTCTTCATCAGAACGAACGTACTGACGATTAATTTTACCCGGCGCGATATAGCCATAACCGTAAACGGAACGGTACAGGGTTTTCACCTGATCGTAACGCAGGTTCTGACGCACGGTGAAGGTATCGTTAAATTCGTGCGAGAAGTTGTAGCCCACCATCCGCTGACGGCGCTGCATCTTATTATCACGCTCACCTTCGTTGAAATCGGTCGGCAGCTTGTGCGCATTACCGTTAGCATCGTAATAAGGCACAACCGTACCTTCGCGCGGTAACCAACCGTAGTAACCCGCATTCGGGTCGCTCTGGAAGTTGCTCAGGAAGGTGAAGTCGGTTTTATCATCCGGGCGCCAGCTAAAGGATGGAGCAATGGCATAGCGATTCGATTTCGCCATCTCCTGCTGCGTATCCTGGCTGCGGCCTAAACCGGTCAGACGATAGGACCATACACCATCGTCATCAATTGCATCACTGAAGTCAAAACCGGTCTGCCAGAGGTTATCTGTGCCCATTTTGAACTGAATTTCACGCAGCGGTTCGGTGGTCGGACGCTTGCTGACCATGCTGACGATACCGCCCGGGTTGCTGTTGCCATACAGCACGGACGTTGGTCCACGCATCACTTCAACACGTTCGAGGAAATACGGGTCCATCGAAATTTCAGAGTAGTTATTGCCCTGAAGCTTCATGCCATCCAGATACTGGTTGGTGTTAACGGTGGTCGGCGCAGTAAAACCACGAATAGAAACAACATCATATGTTGATGAGCTACCACGAGTCGAGAACACGCTTGGCGTATAGGCCATCGCATCTTTGACGGTCGTCGGCTGACGAATATCCATCTCTTGACGGGTAATCACAGAGACAGACTGCGGAGTCTTCTCAATCGGGGTATCCGTTTTGGTTGCCGTCGCAGAATGCTTAGCGGCAATCGTTGCTGCCGGGCCCCAGGCGCTTTCCTGAGAAACAGGAGCGGCGGTAACGGTGATGGTTTCTTCTTTCGGTTCAACTGCCGCCTGTGCGTAAACAGACATGCCGCTAACCGCTGTGGCGACTACGACTGCGATTTTACGCAGCGAGTTGTTTGGCTGAGCAGTTTTAAGACGCGCCATTGGTATATCTCTAATGAAGTGAATGATAACGTAAACGAGAATTATTATTATAACCGAAGCATAATAGGACAGCCGACGGACGCATAGCAAGTGATATAAGCCCCTACCATAATTAAGGGGTTAAGAAATAAACAGATGAAATAAAGGCGTTAAGAAAACGATAAAAAAAACCTCTGCGGTTAACAGAGGTTCAGTGTCGATGGGTGCCCGAGGCCCCGGGGGCGGCGTAAACGCCTTGCCCGGGCTACAGATCAGTGTAGGCCGGATAAGGCGTAGCCGCCATCCGGCAATCTGCTCTGGTGTCCACAGTATCGACTAGTTACCGCCGAACATATCTTTAATCCAGCCCGCTACGCCGTCGCTGTCTTTCTTCTCTCCCGCAGGCGGCTGTTGTTGTTGCTGCTGCTGTTGCGGTTGAGAAGAGGACGAATCAAACGGATTCGCTGACTGCTGCTGTTCAATCGCCTGCTGGCTCTGCTGGCAGAGCGCATCCGGGTCGGTTGTCCAGACCGGCAGCATACGCATTCCGCCACCACCGCAGATAAAGTTGCCGTTCTCATCGACGCCCATATCCACCACATCTTCCGGCGCAGTGAGATTCAGCGCGATAGGCGACTGGCTGGTCAGGTAGCGTTGATAAATAGACATCGCTCCGCTAGCACCGTACAGCTTGGTCGGCTGGTTGTTATCACGACCCACCCAGGTGATCACCACTTCACGACCATCAATCCCGGCAAACCAGGTGTCGACGTTGTTGTTGGTGGTCCCGGTTTTACCGGCCAGATGCAGATTCGGGTATTTCGCTCCCAGTTGACGACCAGTACCGCGTTGAACAACCTGCTGCATCGTCCACAGCGTCATATACGCCGCCTGTGCCGGAACGGCACGCTCAGCCTGCGGGAAGCTTTGATACAACACGGTACCGTCTTCTGCAATGACCGAGCGCAACGCTGACAGCGTTGCACGGTTACCGCCGCTAGCGATGGTCTGGAACGCCTGCGCCACTTCAATCGGCGTCAGGTTCAATGCCCCCAGCAGCATTGCTGGAACCGGATGCAACTGATCTTTTGGTGCACCCAGCTTCTGCCAGGTATCGGTGACCGCCGGCAGACCCAGCGCCATCCCGAGGTTAACGGTTGGCACGTTCATCGAACGGGTCAACGCATCCACTAGCATCACTTGACCACTGTAGCGACGATCGTCGTTCTGCGGTGACCAGACCTGACCATTTGGCTGGCGCAGGGCAATCGGTGCATCGGCAATCCAGGTGTTGAGGCGATACTGATTCGGCTGGCTGAGCGCGGTCAGATAGGTTGCCGGTTTTGCCAGAGAACCAATCGAACGACGCGCCTGCATCGCACGGTTGTAACCGGCGAACTGCGGCTCGGCACCGCCAACCATCGCGCGAACTTCACCGCTGAAGCGGTCAACGACCACCATCGCAGTTTCCAGATCGCTCAGCTTGCGCTGTTTCTTCAGTATCGGAATACCTTCAGTTGCCGCTTTTTCTGCCGCATCCTGCGCCACCGAGTCAAAGGTGGTGAAGATTTTCACCCCGGACAGGTCTTTGACCTTATCGCCCAGTTTTGCCTGCAGTTCCTGACGCACCATCTGCATAAACGCTGGCTGTGGTGAAATCACCCCACCGCGCGGCTGTACGCCCAACGGACGTGCGCTCAGCATGTCGTAGAGTTCCTGGTCGATCACTTTCTGCTGTTGCAGCAAGCGCAGCACCAGGTTACGACGTTCCAGCGACAGTTTCGGGTTACGCCACGGGTTGTAGATCGACGCCCCCTTCACCATCCCCACCAGCAGCGCCTGCTGGTCGAGGCTCAGCTCTTCCACCGGGCGGCCAAAGTAATAAAGGCTTGCCAGCGGGAAACCGCGAATTTCATTGTCGCCGCTCTGACCGAGATAGACCTCGTTCATATACAGCTCAAGGATACGGTCTTTGCTGTAGCGCGCATCCATGATCAGCGCCATATAGGCTTCGTTAGCCTTACGCCAGTATGAACGCTCGCTGGAGAGGAACAGGTTCTTCACCAGCTGCTGCGTCAGCGTACTCGCCCCTTGCACCGTGCGTCCGGCGGTCAGGTTGGCCAACATCGCACGACCAATCGAGTAGAAGCTGATGCCGTCATGCTCGTAGAAGTGGCGGTCTTCGGTGGCGATAAGCGTGTCCACCAGCAGATCCGGGAAACCGTTACGAGGCACAAACAGACGCTGCTCGCCGTTTGGCGAGGACATCATGGTGATAAGTCGCGGATCGAGTCGGAAGAAACCGAACTGGCGGTTGCTGTCCATATTCTCGATGGTTTCCAGATGATCGCCATCAAAGGTCAGACGCGCGCGCACCTGCCCTTCTTTACTGTCCGGGAAATCGAACGGGCGGCGGATCATCTCGATGCTGTTGGCCTGCACGGTAAATTCACCGGGACGCGTCATCGCCGTCACCTGGCGATACTGCGTTGCCGTCAGCAGCTGAACCATCTCTTTCTTACTGATGGACATATCCGGCTCAAGGTTGACCATGCGGCCATATACCGCCGCCGGAAGCTGCCAGACTTTGCCATCAATACGGCTACGGATTTTTTGATCCAGGTAGACACCGTAAATCGCGATCAGCACCGCAAAGACAATGCCCAGTTTGACCAGGAACCACAGCCAGCGGCGTTTGCCACGAGGTTTTCCGCCTTTGCCGCCACCTTTACGCGAGCGCGGTTTTTCTTCTTCGTAACCATCATCATCGTCATAATCGTCGTCATACTGCTGGCGACGGCTTACCTTTTGTTTTGCCGGACGTGCAGGCTTTCCTTTACGTCCAATTGGCTCGCGGTCATTCCCCGCCATGCTTTCTCTCCGCAACATTCAGGCATAAAGGCCTGATTCTCAATTCTTCTGTCGTTTGACAGAAGAAGATATCTCTCAATTTTGTGCAATACGTCCCCTCTCCCTTGAGGGAGAGGGAGAACATCACGAATACTTTTTCGTCCGCCGCGTCGGAGCTGTGTTCGCCGGATCGTCAGGCCAGACGTGTTTCGGGTAACGCCCTTTCATCTCTTTTTGCACCTCGCGGTATGCCCCTTGCCAGAACGCGCTTAAATCACGCGTAATTTGTAATGGACGTTGCGCGGGTGAAAGCAGCTCCAGCACCAGCGCCACTCGCCCTTCGGCAATCGTCGGCGTGCTGGCTTCGCCAAACATCTCCTGCATCCGTACGGCTAATGCCGGAGGATTTTCATCATCGTAACGAATCGGTATTCGGCTTCCCGTCGGCACAGTGTAATGAGTTGGCAGCGAACTCGCCAGACGTTGTCGTAATGACCAGGGCAAGCGTTCGAAAAGCGCCTGCTGAATATCCAGCGATTTCAGCCCACGCAGGGAGTGAACGCCGGTCATATGCGGCAGTAGCCATTCCTCAAGCGAATCCAGCAATGAGGCATCATCCACCGCAGGCCACGCCTCTTCCGGCAGCCAACGCGCCGCACACCGTAAACGCAAGCGTAGCTGCCTGGCCTCGCTCGTCCAGTTAAGCACGTCCAACCCTTTCTCGCGAATTCCGGTCAGCATCGCCTGATGAAGTTCACTCTCAGACGGCTTTGCTAGTGGACGTACGCTCAGCGTTAATTGGCCAATCTGGCTACGGCGCAGCGCTTTGAGCGTGCCCTGGGCATCATCCCACTCGACGGTGTCAGATTGTTGAAGCAATGTTGGGCAGCGGGCGATTAATGCGTCGATGTCCAGCGCACAGGCCTGCAAAATCCGCGCATCCGGCGAGGCATTTCCTTGCAGCAGCAGCGGCGCTATCAGCCACTCGTGGCGATTTAACGCATCGTCGGCGTCGAGCATCGCCCCCATGCCGTTTGCCAACTGGTAGCGCCCTTCCTGCCCACGCCTGCGGGCGATTCTGTCCGGGAATCCCTGTGCTAGCAGCGAGGGAATCGCCTCACTGTCCACCTGCCCTGCGCGGCGATTAAGCCTTTTGCACAGTTGTTGGCTGCGCTGTTGCCACTGACCCTGCGGGCGCGAAAATGCCTGTAGCAGATCATGGTTTGTCCCACGCGGCGGCTCTTCGAGAATCGCTGCCAACCGTACCGCTGTAGCGACTTCATCATCGCTGTTTGCCGCCACCAGCATCGCCGCCAGACGCGGATCGTTCCCCAACGAAGCCATTTTCTGGCCTTTCGCCGTTAAACGTTCATCTTCCAGCGCGCCAAGCTGCATCAACAAGCGACGCGCTGCCGCCAGGTTAATAGCAGGCGGGTTATCTAGCCAGCTCAACTGGGCCGGATCGGTACATCCCCACTGCATCAACTCCAGCAGCAGCGAGGAAAGATCGCTTTGTAAGATTTCCGCATCGCTTTGCGCGCTCGCGCGCTCGGCCTGCTCTTTTGCCAGCAAATGTACGCACACGCCGGGCTCCAGTCGCCCGGCACGTCCGGCGCGCTGGGTCATTGAGGCCTGGCTTATCCGCTGGGTGAGTAAGCGCGTCAAACCGCTACGCACATCGAAACGGGCAACGCGCTCCTGAGCGCTGTCGACCACCAGACGAATACCTTCAATGGTCAAACTGGTTTCGGCAATGTTAGTCGCCAGCACCACTTTGCGCTTCCCGGCCGGGGCAGGAAGAATCGCCTGCCGCTGTTCATTAAGCGACAGCACTCCATATAAAGGACAGAGCAGTACATCATCCGCCACCCGCTCGGCAAGATGGTTTTGTACGCGCTGAATTTCCCCCACGCCGGGTAAAAATAGCAGCAGCGAACCGCTTTCATTGCGCAACAGTTCCGCCGTAGCGATGGCGACCGCTTCATCAAAACGTTGATGTGAGGGCAATGACTGATAGCGGCGCTCAACCGGGAACGCGCGCCCTGCGGAAATAATCGTTGGTGCGTGTGGCAGAAGATGCTGGAGCTTGTCGTTATCAAGCGTAGCCGACATGATGAGCAGCTTGAGATCGTCACGCAGCCCCTGCTGCACGTCGAGCAGCAACGCCAGTGCAAGATCCGCCTGTAAGCTGCGTTCGTGAAATTCATCAAGGATCACCAACCCCACGCCCGACAGCTCGGGATCTTGCTGGATCATGCGCGTCATGATCCCCTCGGTCACAACCTCCAGCCGGGTTTTCACACTCACGCACGTTTCGGCACGCATCCGGTAGCCTACCGTTTCCCCCGGTTTTTCGCCCAGCAGTTCCGCCAGACGCTGTGCGACGTTACGCGCCGCCAGACGACGTGGTTCGAGCAGTAATATGCGCCCCCGAATCCCGCCATCGCGTAAAATCTGCAGCGGCAGCCAGGTCGATTTACCCGCTCCCGTTGGCGCATTGAGCAGTACCTGCGGGGATTGTCGTAAAGCGATAAGAAGTTCTGGGAGGATGTTTGCGACCGGCAACAGGGACACGAATGGCTCCAGGGGTTAACATTAAACGGCGGACATTGTAGCATCGCGTCAATTCATAACCGAGTACCCACGATGTCTGAGTCTAAAAGACTGTTTTTCGCCGTTGAGATCCCCGCGAAAATTCAGAAGCAACTGGTGCAATGGCGAGCGGATAATTTCCCGCCCGATGCCGGTGTGCCGGTAACAGCCGCCAACATGCATATGACGCTGGCGTTTCTTGGCGACGTCAGTGCGGAAAAACAACGTGCGCTGACCGCGCTTGCTGGACGCATTCGCCAGCCGGGCTTTACGCTGCATCTGGATGATGCCGGGCAGTGGTTACGTTCGCGCGTTGTGTGGCTCGGTACGCGCCAGCCGCCGCGCGGCTTGTTACAGTTGGCGAATATGTTGCGCGCTCAGGCCGCCCGTAGCGGCTGCTATCAAAGCCCGCAACCGTTTCATCCACACCTCACGTTGTTGCGCAATGCCGGTCAAGCGGTGCCTATTCCCGCCCCCGGGTTTCATTGGGACTTTCCCGTTACCGAGTTTGTGCTCTACGAATCGCGTTATGCCGCAGGCCGCACCCGATACACGCCATTACAGCGCTGGACGCTCAGCGAATAATTAAGGAATTCCGATGCAGTTTATGCCGCCGCTCCAGTCCGCCACGCTCATCAAACGCTATAAGCGTTTCCTGGCTGACGTCATCACTTCGACGGGCGAAATCTTCACGCTACATTGCCCTAATACTGGCGCAATGACCGGTTGCGCAACGCCAGGCGATAAAGTGTGGTATTCCACATCAGAAAATACTAAGCGTAAGTATCCGCATACATGGGAATTAACTCAGACCCAGAATGGGGCTTTTATATGCGTCAATACGCTCCGGGCGAATGCATTAGCTAAAGAGGCGATAACGCTTGGGAACATACCCGAACTTACTGGCTACAACACCCTGAAAAGTGAAGTGAAATATGGAGAAGAAGGTAGTCGAATCGATATCATGTTACAGGCAGATGATCGCCCTGGATGCTATATTGAAGTGAAGTCAGTGACGCTTGCCGAAAATGAGTTTGGCTACTTCCCCGATGCAGTCACGGTGCGGGGTCAGAAGCATTTACGCGAACTGATGGGCGTTGTGGCGAACGGAGAGCGCGCCGTTTTACTGTTTGCAATCTTGCACTCAGCCATTGAATATTTCTCTCCGGCACACCATATTGATGCTAAATACGCAAAGCTATTGAATGAGGCCCACAAAAAGGGGGTAGAGATTTTGGCTTATAAAGCGGAACTTTCTGCCGATAATATGACTCTGATATCGCCGTTACCCGTCTCGTTATCCACGGGTGAATTTGCATAGAAAGTGTTCGGGCTGCGGCGCAAATACGCTTTTCCTCACAGCATTGTCAAGTGTTACGTTTAGATAATTGCCATACGGAAAAGCATCTGTTATTTATAGCGGCCTGATTTTTCCCCCGAACACGGGGATCGATAGTGCGTGTTAAGGAGAAACAACATGCAAGAAGGGCAAAACCGTAAAACATCGTCCCTGAGTATTCTGTCCATCGCAGGGGTGGAGCCGTACCAGGTGAAACCGGGCGAAGAGTATATGAACGAAGCCCAGCTAGCGCACTTCCGACGTATTCTCGATGCGTGGCGTAATCAACTTAGGGATGAAGTCGATCGCACCGTGACCCATATGCAGGACGAAGCGGCAAACTTCCCGGACCCGGTAGACCGTGCCGCGCAGGAAGAAGAATTCAGCCTCGAACTGCGTAACCGCGATCGTGAGCGTAAACTCATCAAAAAGATCGAGAAGACGTTGAAGAAAGTCGAAGATGAAGATTTCGGCTACTGCGAATCCTGTGGTGTTGAAATTGGTATTCGTCGTCTGGAAGCACGTCCAACGGCTGACCTGTGCATTGACTGCAAAACGCTGGCAGAAATCCGCGAAAAGCAGATGGCAGGTTAATCGAACGCTAACACTCTATCTTCAAGGCGGGAGTCACTTCCCGCCTTGTTGTTTTTTGTTGCTATAAAATCATGTTATCAAAACCGTATATCGGGCGTTTTGCCCCCTCACCTTCCGGTGAACTGCATTTCGGTTCGCTGATTGCCGCACTTGGCAGTTATCTGCAGGCTCGTGCCCAGCAGGGCGTCTGGCGAGTTCGTATTGAAGATATCGATCCTCCTCGTGAAGTTCCCGGTGCTGCAACGACCATTTTGCAGCAGCTGGAACATTACGGCCTGCACTGGGACGGCGACGTTCTGTGGCAGTCTCAACGTCATGATGCCTACCGTGAGGCGCTGGCGTGGTTAAAAAATCAGGACCTGTGCTATTTCTGCACCTGTACGCGAGCGCGAATTCAGAGTGTGGGTGGCACCTACGACGGCCACTGTCGGACGCTGGGCAACGGCCCTGAAAACGCCGCATTACGCTTGCGTCAGGTGCATCCGGTTCTGGCCTTTAACGACAGGCTACGCGGCACGATTCAGGCCGACGAGCGACTGGCGCGCGAGGATTTTATTATCCATCGCCGTGATGGTCTTTTTGCTTATAACCTGGCGGTGGTGGTCGATGATCATTTCCAGGGGGTGACTGAAATCGTCCGTGGCGCAGATTTAATTGAACCCACTGTGCGGCAAATTTCGCTCTACCAGCAGTTTGGCTGGCAGGCCCCTGACTATATTCATCTACCGCTGGCATTGAACGAGGAAGGTGCTAAACTTTCCAAGCAAAATCATGCACCTGCTTTGCCCATTGGCGATCCACGTCCTGTTCTTATACAGGCGCTGCGCTTTCTGGGGCAGGTGATTCCAGCGCAATGGCAGGATTTAAGTACGGCGCAATTATTGCAAAATGCCGTCATTCACTGGTCGCTCACTGCGGTGCCCGATACAGCGAAGATCAATCCGCCATTCTCAAATGGGTTATGCTGAGCTATGATTAGCCGCTATTTTTTTGTCCTGGATACTGATATTACCGAGGTGCACCATTTTTACCCGAGTCGCTAATTTCTGCCGCAAGGTGCTAAGCCGTGAGGAGAGCGAGGCTGAAAACGCCGTTGCTAAACCTGCTATGACCGTCATTCCGCGCGAGCAGCACGCTATTTCCCGCAAAGATATTAGCGAGAACGCCCTCAAGGTTCTTTATCGTCTGAATAAATCAGGCTACGAGGCTTACCTCGTCGGCGGCGGTGTCCGCGACCTGCTTTTAGGCAAAAAACCGAAAGATTTCGATGTGACCACCAGCGCCACTCCAGATCAGGTGCGCAAGCTATTCCGCAACTGCCGTCTGGTCGGTCGCCGTTTCCGTCTGGCCCACGTTATGTTTGGCCCGGAAATTATCGAGGTCGCCACTTTCCGTGGTCATCATGAAGATGGTCAGTCTGACCGTACCACCTCCCAGCGTGGGCAAAACGGCATGCTGCTGCGTGATAACATCTTCGGCTCCATCGAAGACGATGCCCAGCGCCGCGACTTTACCATTAACAGCCTTTACTACAGCGTGGCCGACTTTACCGTTCGCGACTACGTCGGCGGCATGCAGGATTTGTCAGATGGCGTCATTCGCCTGATTGGCGATCCTGAAACTCGCTACCGTGAAGATCCGGTACGCATGCTGCGCGCCGTACGTTTCGCCGCCAAGCTGTCTATGCGTATCAGCCCGGAAACCGCAGAGCCTATCCCACGTCTGGCGACCTTAATGCACGACGTGCCGCCAGCACGCCTGTTTGAAGAAGCGCTCAAGCTGCTTCAGGCCGGCTATGGCTACGAAACCTACACGCTGCTGCGTGAATACAATCTGTTCCAGCCGTTGTTCCCGACCATCACCCGCTACTTCACCGAAGAGGGTGATAGCCCGATGGAGCGCATCATTGCGCAGGTGCTGAAGAACACTGACAACCGTATTCACAATGATATGCGCGTCAATCCAGCATTCCTGTTCGCTGCGATGTTCTGGTATCCACTGCTCGAAATGGCGCAGAAAATTGCCCAGGAAAGCGGTCTGGTCTACCACGACGCCTTTGCGCTAGCGATGAACGAAGTGCTGGATGAGGCCTGTCGTTCACTGGCGATACCAAAGCGCATTACCGCGCTGGTGCGTGATATCTGGCAGCTACAGCTGCGTATGTCCCGTCGTCAGGGGAAACGTGCCTGGAAGCTGATGGAGCATCCAAAATTCCGCGCTGCCTACGACCTGCTGGCATTGCGTGCTGAAGCGGAAAACAACCACGAGCTACAGCGTCTGACACAGTGGTGGAGTGAATTCCAGGTCATTGCGCCACCGGCGCAAAAAGAGATGCTCAATGAGCTGGATGAAGAACCCGATTCCCGCCGCCGTCATCGTCGCCCACGTAAACGCGCACCGCGTCGCGAGGGTAGTGCGTGACGCTGGCGTATATCGCACTCGGCAGCAATCTCGCCTCTCCGCTGGAGCAGGTGAATGCTGCCGTACAGGCCATCGGGGAAATCCCTGACAGCCACGTGGTTGCCGTTTCATCGTTCTACCGCACGCCGCCGCTCGGCCCACAGGATCAGCCAGATTACCTGAACGCCGCCGTGGCGCTGGAAACCGCACTAGCACCCGAGGTGCTGTTAAGCCATACCCAACGCATTGAACTCCAGCAAGGTCGCGTACGCAAAGCCGAACGCTGGGGGCCGCGCACTCTCGACTTAGATATCATGTTGTTTGGTCAGGAAATTATCCACACCGATACGCTGACCGTGCCGCATTATGACATGCACAACCGCGGCTTTATGCTGTGGCCGCTGTACGAAATCGCCCCTTCTCTTCATTTCCCTGACGGTATCACTCTGCAACAGCGTCTTGATGCGCTGGCGGCCGAAAAACCGGCTCGTTGGTAGTACACACCTCTCATTTTTAGCGATCCCTGCTTTACGCGTTATCGGTTGCCTAAAATAATTGCCCCCCTGAATACGGCTGTTAAAATGCCGGATAATTCGACCTTATCATCAGGATTTTTTATGAAACCGACCACCATCGCTTTATTGCAAAAATACAAGCAAGAGAAGAAACGCTTCGCGACGATTACGGCCTACGATTTCAGTTTCGCCAAACTGTTCGCGGACGCGGGTATTAACGTCATACTGGTCGGTGATTCACTGGGTATGACGGTGCAGGGGCACGACTCTACGCTGCCGGTGACCGTTGAAGATATTAGCTATCACACCCGTGCGGTACGTCGTGGTGCACCGAACTGCCTGCTGCTGTCCGACCTGCCGTTTATGGCTTATGCCACACCCGAGCAGGCATTTGAAAATGCGGCAGCGGTGATGCGTGCCGGTGCCAACATGGTCAAAATCGAAGGTGGCGCATGGCTGGTTGATACCGTCAAAATGCTGACCGACCGCGCGGTGCCGGTTTGCGGACACCTGGGGCTGACGCCGCAATCAGTGAATATCTTTGGCGGCTATAAAGTGCAAGGCCGCGGCGATGCCGGGCAAGTGTTACTGGATGACGCTCTGGCGCTGGAAGCGGCGGGTGCGCAGCTGCTGGTACTGGAATGTGTACCGGTTGAACTGGCAAAACGAGTAACTGAAGCGCTGTCTATTCCCGTCATTGGCATTGGTGCAGGCAACGTGACCGACGGGCAGATTCTCGTCATGCATGATGCATTCGGTATTACCGGCGGCCATATTCCTAAATTTGCTAAAAATTTCCTCAGCACGGCAGGCGACATGCGTGCAGCGGTAGAGCAATATATGGCTGAAGTAGAGTCCGGGGTTTATCCGGGCGAAGAACACAGTTTCCATTAAGGAGTCATGTTGTGTTGATTATTGAAACCCTGCCGCTGCTGCGTCAGCATATCCGCCGTCTACGCCAGGAAGGTAAACGCGTTGCGTTGGTGCCAACAATGGGCAACCTGCACGATGGCCATATGACGTTAGTTGAAGAGGCAAAAACGCGCGCCGACGTCGTGGTCGTCAGTATCTTCGTTAACCCGATGCAATTTGACCGTGCCGAGGATCTGGCTAACTATCCGCGCACCCTTCAGGAAGATTGCGAGAAGCTGAACAAGCGTAAAGTGGATTACGTCTTTGCGCCTGCCGTCGCAGAAATCTATCCGCAGGGTACTGAAAACCAGACTTTCGTGGAAGTTCCTGGTCTCTCAACGATGCTTGAAGGCGCCAGCCGTCCGGGACATTTCCGTGGTGTTTCCACCATTGTCAGCAAGTTATTCAATCTGATTCAGCCGGATATCGCCTGCTTCGGTGAGAAAGATTTCCAGCAGTTGGCGCTGCTGCGCAAAATGGTGGCCGATATGGGCTACGACATTGAGATCGTTGGAGTGCCAATTATCCGCGCCAAAGACGGTCTGGCATTAAGCTCCCGCAACGGTTATCTGACCGCTGAACAGCGAAAAATCGCTCCAGGGCTATATAAGGTGTTAAGCAGCGTATCCGCGAAGCTGAAGGCCGGTGAGCGTGAGCTCGAAGAGATCATCGCCATCGCCGAGCAGGAGCTGAACGAAAAAGGATTCCGCGCCGACGATATTCAGATCCGCGATGCAGATACCCTGCTCGACCTCACCGACAACAGCAAGCGGGCGGTGATTTTGATGGCGGCGTGGTTGGGCAAAGCGCGGTTGATTGATAACCAAAGCGTAGAGCTATAAACCGTAGCCCGGCGGCGCTTCGCTTGGCCGGGCTACAGGAATATTTGCAGCGTGTAATACGTGACGATACGCAATTTATGGTAAGCAGGCTTAATCGCATCTAGACACCTGGTTTAAATGGGGCAATACTGCTTGCGAAATTTCTCAAGGCAGTCGATAACTGCTTTGTTTCCGTTAAGAATTAAAGGTAGACGCTATGATTCGTACTATGCTGCAGGGCAAACTCCACCGCGTTAAAGTTACGCAGTCTGACCTGCACTATGAAGGTTCCTGCGCCATCGATCAGGACTTCCTTGATGCCGCCGGGATTCTGGAAAACGAAGCTATTGATATCTGGAATGTGAACAACGGCAAGCGTTTCTCAACCTACGCCATTGCGGCAGAACGTGGTTCTAAAATCATCTCGGTTAACGGTGCAGCGGCTCATAATGCTGATGTCGGCGATATCGTGATTATCGCGAGTTTTGTAACCATGTCTGATGAAGAAGCGCGGACATGGCGCCCAAACGTTGCCTATTTCGAGGGCGACAACGAAATGAAGCGTACGGCTAAAGCCATTCCAGTCCAGGTTGCATAATAATAGAATAGCCTTGATATATCTATCGAGGCTATTATTTATTAAATCAATATTATTTAACCTTGAAATATATTGAATACAAGAACCATTAATAATATTTATTATAATGAAGCCGATTTTACCACACATATAAATAACACTCAACTTCACAATTCTTAATTCTACTTCAATAAAATATCATCGTTATTTCTTTCCTCATCACGATAGAATGTCCACTCCTAATATATTTAGGTGACTCCCGACACTGTATTCCTCGGGGATATATAATTTTATATGGATATTAATAACATGAATAAATTGACCATTGCTGCCGCCTCCGTTATTTTCGCACTCGGTTCTGTCTCTGCGTTTGCGGATGATATTGGTCTGATTACCTTTGATGGCGCCGTTACCGACACCACCTGCACCATTACTACCAACAACGGCGTCGACGCCAACAACGTCACCATCACCATGCCGGTGGTGAAAAAAACCGACGTTGAAGGGACAACTATTGATGCGGGCGTGGGTTCTAAAGAGTTCGAACTGAAGCTGACCGGCTGCCCAACAACGCTGACTAAAGCCTCAGCAACCTTCACTTCCCAGCAGTTCGCAGAACTGTCTAACGGCACATTGAAAACAGATCCAAGCGTAACGGGTCATGCGGACAACGTTAGCCTGGCACTGTTCAACAACAGCACTAGCAACACCGACCGTATCCAGGTTGGCCTGCCTGCAAACAACACTCAGATTGCTGCGCTGGATGAAGGCGTTGGCGTACTGGCCTACCGTGTTGTCTACGTGCCAAGCGCTGACTGGGTCAAAGGTACTAACGACATCACTGCAGGTAAAGTCAGCAGCAACGCCACCTTTACCATGACTTACCAGTAATCACGACGTCGTTTAATGGAATATGCGCCCACCTCCGTTTGTGGGCGCATTGCAAGGAGCAATGATTATGAACCGAGTTATTCACCAGACTCTCGTCTCGCTGGTTTGCATTAGCGCCGCGCTCAGCGCATCGCGCGCCAGCGCTGATATTGTTATTTCTGGTACCCGTGTTGTTTACCCGCAGTCATCCAAAGACGTAACCGTCAAAATGGAAAACCGCGGTAATAAACCGCTACTGGTACAGTCATGGCTGGACGATGGCCGCGATACGGTGAATCCACAAGAGCTGAAACTGCCGTTTATCGTGACCCCGCCGGTATCACGCGTTGACCCATCAAAGGGCCAGACCGTGCGTATTACGTGGACCGGCCAGCCCCTGGCCCAGGATCGAGAATCGCTGTTCTGGTTTAATGTGCTGGAAGTCCCGCCGAAAGCGAAAGACGCCGACGCCCAGAACGTCCTGCAGTTGGCTTTCCGTACCCGTATAAAGATGTTTTTCCGCCCGGATGGTTTGCAGGGCGATCCCGCCGTTGCTGCTGGCGATCTGAAATGGTCGCAACAGGGTACGTCGTTAATAGCCAATAACAGCAGCCCTTATTATATTTCCATGGCGAGCGCCACCATCACCATGAATGGCAAAAAAATCGAAGTGGATTCTCACACTATTCCACCACTCTCAAATGAGACCGTTCCGGTCAAAAATACGCCCAATGTTTCAGGCGGAAAAATAGAATACACCGCAATTAATGATTTTGGCGGAACAGAGAAACACCAAGCCACCATTAATTAATTTAAGCGCTGAGGGATATCAGCCTTTAAGAAGAGACAGGGAAATATGCTTTTTCGTCGTTCATTATTGTGTACAGCTATCTATATTGCATTCCAGTCTTCAGTAATGGCGGAAGAAGCACCTTCATCTCCGGCAGATGATGTTGAATTTAACGATCAGTTTTTATTCAACACCGGTGCAAATATCGACGTTGGTCGTTTTTCGAAAGGCAATCCGGTTCCACCTGGCACCTATAAAACGCAGATTCTACTCAATGGTCAGCGCAAGATGCTGGGCGATTTTACCTTCAATGATAACGGCACATCGCGCGCTACCCCCTGCTTTACCAGCAAGCTACTCGCGCAAATTGGGGCTAAAACCGAAGGGATGGATCTCGAATCTGACGCCTGTATCGATCTCGCCCAACAGTATCCGCAATCTACATGGAATTATGATATCGGCACGCAGGAGCTATCGCTCTCAATGCCGCAGATATACGTCCTCAGCCGACCTAATGGCTTTGTTGATCCCTCGCTTTGGCAGGATGGTATTCCCGTTGCGATGTTTTCCTATGACCTCAATAGTTGGCACTCAGAAAACAGCGGCAGCAACTCAGATTCAGCCTATGCCGGATTAAAATACGGTGCCAACCTCGGCGCATGGCATCTACGCGCCAAAGGGAACGCAAACTGGGATCAAGATAACGGCAGTGAATATACCAGCCAGGATATCTATCTGCAGCGCGATATATCTTCACTACGCTCACAGTTTCTGGTCGGTGACTCATTCACCCGTGGCGAGGCCTTTGATTCCTTCAGCCTGCGCGGCGTGCGTTTTTATAACGATGACCGCATGCTTCCGGGAGGTGCCTCCAACTACGCGCCAGAAATTCGCGGCGTCGCCAAAAGCAATGCCAAGGTCACCATTAAGCAAAGCGGTAATAAAATTTACGAAGCGACCGTCCCGCCTGGGCCGTTTGCTATCAACGATCTCAGTACCACCGGCTACGGCAGCGACCTGGAAGTTGCGATTGAAGAGGCTGACGGCAGCGTCCGTACCTTCTCCGTTCCCTACTCTTCCGTCACGCAGATGCTGCGCCCGGGATATGGTCGTTGGGATATCGGTGCGGGCGAGTTGCATGATAATGGCTTAAAAGAGAAGCCCCGTCTGGGCTATGCCACCGGCTATTACGGTCTGAATAACACCTTTACCGGCTATGCGGGCGTGCAGTATATGGACGTTGGCTATTACGCGGGTCTGCTGGGTATTGCCACCAATACGCCGGTCGGCGCGTTTGCCCTCGACGTGACGCACTCAAACACGTCTATTGACGAACTAGACCCCCTCACAGGTCAGAGCTACCGCGTGACCTGGAGCAAGCTGATTGAAGATTCGCAAACCTCTTTCAACATTGCCGCCTATCGTTTCTCGACTGAAAACTATATGTCCCTCCGCGATGCTGCCACGCTGAACGACAACGTAAAACATAATCGCTCAGATTCAAATAATGAATTCAGCAACTTCCAGCGCATGAAAAACCAGTTCCAGATCAACATCAACCAGCCGGTATCCCTGTGGGATTCCAGCAGCGGTAACCTGTATGTCAATGGAAGCTGGGAGGACTACTGGAACAAGACTTCATCAACCTCACAATACTCGGTTGGCTATAGCGATTCTTTTTCGTGGGCCAGCTACAGCCTTTCCATTCAGCGTACTTATAACGAATACGGTGATAAAGACGACAGCGTTTACTTAAGCCTGAGTATCCCGCTGGAAAACTTGTTCGGTCGTAACAAAAGGCCGCTCGGTTTTTCCACCGTGAACATGAGCGTCAACAGTGACATGAAGTCGAACAATAACTTCGCCACCAGCGCCAACGGAAACACTGACGACTATCGCTTTAACTATAGCGTTAACACCAGCGCCAACCGTAGCGACAGCGGCTCGATTAACCAGGTCGGCGGTTACGGCAGCTACAACAGCCCACTGGGGCCACTGAGCGTGTCGGCTTCCGCATCCGATGATAGCAGTCGTCAATATTCATTAAGTTACAGCGGCGGCATGCTGCTGCACTCCGGTGGCCTGACGCTGGCACCAAACAGCATCGGCGATACCGACACGCTGGCGCTGGTTCACGCGTCCGGTGCCAAAGGCGCACGCTTAACCAATGGCGATGGCGAAATTAACCGCTTTGGCTATGCCATCCAGCCTTATCTGTCCGCTTATCGAGAAAATAATGTGGGCGTGAATATCGACAAAATGGAACAAGACGTCGAGGTGAAAAACACCAGTACCGTCGTGGTTCCCCGCAGCGGCGCCGTAGTACGGGTGGATTTCGAAACCGATGAAGGACGTTCACTGCTGCTGGAGTTGCAACGTACCGATAACGGCTTTATCCCGCTCGGTGCGGATGTGCAAAACGAAAAAGGTGAATCTATCGGGACCGTCGGACAGGCCGGTATGGCGTACGTTCGCGGTGTCGTTGGTAGCGGAAAACTGCTTGTCATCTGGGGCAGCGGCAGCGACGGACGCTGCACCGTCAACTATCAGCTCGATAGCGAGAAAGCTGAACAGAAAGTTGGCCTTACCCGTCTACTGAGTAACCAACGTTGCCAGATGTAATGGCATTATTTTTACAGGGATTATGAAGATAATGAGACTGAAAAAACTCTACCTACTGGGCTGTAGCGGACTGCTGTTCGCCACCGCATACCCAACCCAGGCGACGTCGCTGGATGTCACCTTTACCGCAACGCTGCGCGAAACCACCTGTGATATGGCTATCGAAGGCGGCAGTGGTAATGGTCAAAATAACACCATTCCCATTGGCTCGGGCGGAACCGTCAGCCTCGATAAAATCGTCAACGGCGACAGTTCAGCACAGGCAACTTTTAAGCTGAAAATCACCGAATGCCCGGACAGCTTACAAGGGCTAAAAACCACCATAACGGGCACCAAGTCTGGCTATTCCGACTACATCATTGTTAACGGAGCAGGAACGGCTGATGCCGCAAGCTACCTCGGTCTTACTATCGCCAGGGGTTCCGCAACCGATGCGCCTTTCATCATTAACGCCACTACCGATACGGGCCGGATAGTCTGGAGCAGCGCAGAAATCAGCGCTAAAGAAGTGTCGTTAGTCGCCGCATTAGCGGAAACCAGCAAAGGCAAAGGCACCACAGGTGACTTTAGCGCCGTGGCGACCTTCAACTTCACCTACGAATAATCATCAGAAAAGGGATCTCTTGATGAAAAAATTATCATTTCTGGGCGGCGTTGCCGGTGCAGTGCTTTTCTCTGCCCACTCTTTTGCCGCAATAACCGGTACCGCCAGCGTTTCGGCCACCTTCACCACAACCGTCTCGGCAGGCACCTGTACGGCACAAATTCAGAACACCGGTGGTCAGGCTATCAGTACATTGGATTTCGGCGAGGTCTTTAAGTCAGATCTGGTCAATCAAAGCCGCAGCGAGCCGTTCAAAGTGGCCTTTACCGACTGTGCGGGCGTCAAAACCGCCAGCTATCAGGTCGTCTCCGGTACCGGGGGCGGGTGTTCAGGGCCAAGCACTAACGGAGATTCATTCTCTGCTGGTAACGCCACCGGTTTTGAAGTCTGGCAAGGTGAAGCCGGAACAGGAACGCTGCTAAGCTGCAATACCAAACCTGCGCAAACGCTCACCATGAGCGGCAGTACGCTCGATGTTGATTTCGCCTCCCGTATTGTTATCGCCAAGGATAGAACGATTTCTAACGTCACGGCAGGCAGCGTCAGCGCACCGGTCACGTTTGTTATCACCTATCAGTAAACCAAGAGGAGTAGAGCCGTCATGCCATTAAACATCCAAATACTCTCTCCACTAGGGAGAGCACTACTGATAATGGGAGTGACTGGCGGACTCTACACTGCCCCCTGCTTTGCGGATGAGGACGCGGGAGGTCTGGACGTCACAATCACGGCTAACGTCGTGGAGAACACTTGCCAGATCTCCCTCTCCGATAACGGATTGGTTCATTTACCGATCGTTTCACGGAGTTGGTTTTACAACGGCGACGGCACAACACGCCTGCAGCCGGGCGATGCCGACAGCGGCACGCAGTTTAGCGTCAACGTCGAAAGCTGCGCTGATGATACGACGACGGTTAACGCAATGGTGTTCCGCTTTCAGCCGCAAAACGGCACTTGGCCTGCCGAGAGCCAGCAGGTATTTATCAACGATACACCCGCAGCAACTGGCGGGGCGGAAAACGTCGGCATCGTGATTTTCTCCAGCAGCGATAACCGTAACGTCGTCAATAGCGATGGCAGTTCATCCGTCACCATTGATGTTTCAACATCAGCCAACTATCTGACCCGTTACGACTTTTATGCCCGCTACCAGAATACCGGCATCGTGAGCGCCGGAAAGGTCACCAGCCATGTGCTGGTCGATGCTATTTATCAATAATCAAGGAAGATGACATGATTAAATATCTACTACTCCCGGTAGCACTATTGGCCCTGAGTTTTAATGTCAGCGCAAGCACAGAATGCCGCCTCTCACAGAGTGGCAAAAGTGGCACTATGGCGCTGAATGGCGGAGGGACAAACCCAATTTCATTTCACTATGTGAGCGACGACATCTCAGGATCCATCTATGAACTCACCTATTTTGATCCCTCGCTTGACCGTGATCTCTGGACCTATTGCAACAACGGAAAAGACGGCGTGGCATTTTATATGAATACCACTGAAGCCTCGAGGGTCAATATGACCGATGGCAGAGCGCTTTATCCTACCAATGTCGACGGTATTTACTATGCGGTAAAAATGTATAGCACCGGCGGAGGCGGCGGTTATTTTCCGTCGTCTAGTGGAGGCTCGTGGGTCATGGTCGACAGCGGCAGCATAGACTACTGGGACAGCAAGCAAATGAAAGCTACCGTGACGCTATACCAGGGTAGCGGGTTTGCTGGAAATGTTAACAACGTCAGCGCGATTACACCAAAAGATTCACGCACGCTGGGGCAAATTCGCATCGGCACCGCAGATTCTGATGATAACAACCCGTGGACCATCAACGTTACGCCGACCAGCTTTAGCGTGCCGGTTTACGCAGCAACCTGCAGTGCAGTATCGGTCAATAACGGTACCAACAACGTTGATTTTGGCGAGATCATGATGTCATCACTCAGAGATCTCTACTGGCCTTCTCAGAGCTTTACGTTACAGATGAAGTACTGTACCAACACCGTGTGGATGCGTTTTAAACTGACTTCAACGGCCAGTACCACCACTGATCTGGGCTATATGCTCCTCAAAAATACGCTGAGTGGCAGCACTGCGGCGAAAGGGATTGGCGTTTACGTGCAAACCAATGCACTAACTCGCGACGGTGAAAATACCTTTAAACCTGGCGCTGAAATCTGGAGCCCAATGACGAGCGTCGCGAATAGCGTCTCCTTCAACCTGCCCTTTTACGCTCGTATTTCGCCACTCAATGACGGTAGCACAATAACCACTGGCGAATTTAAAGCCATCGGCACCTTCACCATCGACTACTTTTGATTTACCCCTGCGGCTGGTTACTGACCAGCCGCGACATGGTCTCCAGCGAATCCGTTCTTAAAATATACAGTCTCTTCAATAAGAACGGATTATCCCCCGGCTTCACCTTCCCTTTCACCGTCGTCACCGCCAGATGGAAACCTGCATCATTCGCCGCCTTTATCGCCGTGGCGTTGTAGCCGCCAAACGGATAAGAAAGGTACACCACATGCGGGTTAAACTGCGCCAGCGCGCGCCGCGAATGTTTAAAATCAAACAACACATTATGATAGCTGCGGCTAAGCAGAATGGGTCTGCGGTAACCATCAACGCGGTGCAGGAAATGGGTGTGTGACTGGAAATCGAATACGTCCTTGATCCCTTCTAGCTCAGAAACGCTCATAAACTGTAGCGATTTCGGTGCCCATTTTTGCGGGTGACGCTTAATGCGCGATGAAACAATAAATGCCGTCGCTTTCATCCCATATTGCTTCAGCACCGGGTAGGCATAGCGGCTGACCGATTTTAGCCCATCATCAAAGGTTACCACCACCGCACGCGCGGGCAGGTTAGCCCGGTTATGCACGTAATCTTCGAGCTGGTACATCGTCAACGTGGTGTAGCCCATATCACGCAACCAGGTCATCTGGTTGCTGAAGGCTCGCACCGACGTGGTGGTGGAAGTATGGCGAAAACGGGTATTTTCTTCGTCACGTAGAATATGGTGGTAGGTCAGGACAGGAATGCCGTTATCAAGCTGGGCATCTAACGCGCTGACATAAGCCAGACGCTCGCCAATACGAATTTGATACCAGGTTTGATTGAGACGGTCTTTAAGCCGGTTAATCACCGGGTAACGGAGGTTTTCGGCCAGCATACCAAATGGCGCGCTGCCAACGTCCGGCGCGTTATAGACCGGGGTATCTTTCCAGGTCAGCAGATTCTGGTTGCTCAGCGGTTTATTTAAATCGCCCAGCCCATCCTCCACCCGCTGACGCCCCTGCACCGGTTCCAGATGCCCCTTATCAATAAAGCCTTTGCCGAAACCAAAACTGAACGTGTTGTAATCCTCGACGCCCGGCTCAATGGCTATAATTTGCCCCGCCCGCAGATTGCCAACCGTCACGGTCTTGTTACCAATCTGCGCCCAGATGGTGGCATCCTCGGTCGTTTGCATATAGCGCGCAGGCAAGGCAGCAGAAACGCTGCCGGAAAACAACAGAAGAACAATGATAATACGTATAGCCATGAGCAATAACCGAAGCGGGAACCGACTACCTCATTGTAACAAAAGCGACATCAATACCAATGTTTAAGGCTTATACAGATCATGAAGCAAAACGAAAGGCGGATTTTTCTGCTGCTGATGCCATAGGCTGGTGACCCCCGGGGTTCCCAGCTCCACGATATGCTGACGAAAGACGCTACTGCTCATCGACTCCCGCTGGGGAATCATTTGCTCCAGCAATGCATAGTGGATACCGGCGATCACTTCGCAGCCGCTGTGTTTATGGCTCATCTGCGACGCCACGCGATAAGGTGCGGCTCCCGCGTTGTCCGTCAGGAAAATGACCCCGTCACCAGAATCGGTTTGGTACAGCGCTTCACACATCATGCGACTGAGCATATTGGCACTCAATCCGCGCCAATAATTGACGGCCCGACACTGTGGCAACGGCCCATATTTTTTTTCCAGACGATCCAGCAGTTCCTGTGCTGTATCGTCATGGCAGGAAATCACCCAACCCAACATAACTTGCCTCCTTAGCAGGCAAGTAGTTTAGCGGAGCAATCGATTAAGAGGGGTGATGACTGTCAAAGAACGCTTCCCGGCAGGATTTACCTGCCGGAAAATGCAGCAGATTTAGCTACGCAGACCGCGTCCACGTTGGATCAGATACCAACACAACAGGTAGAACGCCACGATGAATACCACCAGCACACCAACGGTTGTCACCAGCGGCACATCGTTAATACCAAGGAAACCGTAGCGGAAACCGCTAATCATGTAGACGATTGGGTTTAAGTGCGACAGCGCCTGCCAGAATGGCGGCAGCAGCGTCAGAGAGTAGAACACCCCGCCCAGATAGGTCAGCGGCGTCAGCACGAAGGTCGGAATCAGGCTGATGTCATCAAACGTTTTGGCAAACACGGCGTTGAGTAACCCCGCCAGCGAGAACAAAATGGCCGTCAGCACCAGCGTCAGGGCAACAAACACCCATGAGTGAACCTGGAATGGCACGAAGAACAGCGAAATCGCCGTGACCAGAACCCCCACGCACAATCCTCGCGCAACACCACCGCCGACAAAACCGGCGATAATCACATGCGTCGGCACCGGCGCCACCAGCAGTTCCTCAATGTTGCGCTGGAACTTAGCGCTAAAGAACGACGACGCCACGTTGGCGTAGGCGTTAGTGATCACCGCCATCATGATAAGGCCCGGCACGATGAACTGCATGTAGGTAAAGCCGTGCATTTCACCAATCCGTGAGCCAATCAGATTACCAAAAATAATAAAATAGAGCGTCATGGTGATGACGGGCGGCACCAGCGTCTGGATCCAGATACGCATAAAGCGGTGGATCTCTTTCGCCCAGATGCTTTTCAGCGCGACCCAATAAAGGTGCATCATGCGCGATCTCCTTGTTTTTCATGAACCAGCGATACGAACAGTTCTTCGAGTCGGTTGGCTTTGTTACGCATACTCAACACCTGAACGCCCTGTGCGCTCAACTGCGCAAAGACGCTGTTAATCCCCTGCTCACGCAGCACTTCAACTTCCAGCGTTGAAGTATCCACCAGGCTGTACTGGTAGCCTTCAAGCTTCGGCAGCGGGCTTTTTGGCGCAAGGTCGAGAATAAAGGTCTCTGATTTCAGCTTGGAGAGCAGATTCTTCATCGAGGTGTTTTCCACCAGTTCGCCGCGCTGGATAATGCCGATATTACGGCACAGCATTTCTGCCTCTTCCAGATAGTGGGTGGTGAGAATAATGGTGGTGCCTTTGTCATTGAGATCTTTGAGGAATCCCCACATGGAACGGCGCAGCTCGATATCCACGCCCGCCGTAGGTTCATCCAGGATCAGCAGTTTTGGCTCATGCATTAGCGCACGGGCAATCATCAGGCGACGCTTCATCCCGCCGGAGAGCATCCGCGCGCGTTCGTTGCGTTTTTCCCACAAATCAAGCTGCTTGAGGTATTTTTCGCTGCGGATAACCGCATCTTTGTGCTCTACGCCGTAGTAACCTGCCTGGTTCACCACGATTTGCTGCACGGTTTCAAATGGGTTGAAGTTAAATTCCTGCGGCACCAGTCCCAGTTGGCGTTTGGCATTCACCACGTCCTTTTGCAGGTCGTAGCCAAAGACGCTGACGCGCCCGGAAGTTTTATTCACCAGCGAACTGATAATGCCGATGGTCGTTGATTTACCTGCGCCGTTCGGCCCCAGAAGCGCGTAAAAATCACCGGCTTCGACTTTTAAATCTATCCCACGCAGCGCCTGTAAGCCGCCAGGATAGGTCTTCGTCAGTTGCTCTAATTCCAGTGCAATGGTCATCGGTTTTTGCTTACCTTACATTCTGATACTTGATATCTGGTTTTAAAAAATCAGGAGTTGCCCTATATTAGCCCAACGCAAATTACTGGGTTAATGCCTCCATGAACGACATAGATACACTCATCAGCAACAATGCACTATGGTCAAAGATGCTGATAGAAGAGGATCCCGGATTTTTTGAGAAACTGTCGCAAGCGCAAAAGCCGCGCTTTTTATGGATTGGGTGCTCAGACAGTCGCGTACCCGCCGAACGTCTGACCGGGCTCGAGCCAGGCGAGCTGTTTGTTCACCGCAATGTGGCGAACCTTGTCATCCACACCGATCTTAACTGCCTTTCCGTGGTGCAGTATGCCGTTGATGTGCTGGAAGTTGAACACATTATTATCTGCGGGCACTACGGCTGCGGTGGCGTTCAAGCGGCAATCGAAAACCCGGAACTGGGTTTAATCGACAACTGGCTGCTGCACATCCGCGATATCTGGTTCAAACATAGCTCATTGCTGGGCGAGATGCCGCCGGAACGTCGTCTTGATACGCTTTGCGAGCTGAACGTAATGGAACAGGTGTATAACCTGGGACACTCCACCATCATGCAATCAGCATGGAAGCGTGGTCAGAAAGTGATGATTCACGGATGGGCTTATGGGATTCATGACGGCCTGCTGCGCGATCTTGACGTAACAGCCACCAGCCGCGAAACCCTGGAGCAGCGTTACCGCCACGGGATTTCCAATCTCAAGCTCAAGCACATCAATCACAAATAGGGGCAATAACCCCTTGTAGCCCGGACGAGGCGGAACGCCGACTCCGGGGCAGTTCGGTGCATATCCCGGCGTCGCCATGCTCGGCCGGGCTATACCACCGTCAGCGCCATCAGGCACTGCGACAAACTTACTCGTCCAGCATCACCACTTTGCCCACATACGGCAGATGACGATAACGCTGAGCGTAGTCGATACCATACCCGACCACGAACTCATCTGGGATGGCAAAGCCAACAAACTCAACCGGCACTTCAACTTCGCGGCGGGTCGGTTTATCCAGCAGAGTACAAATCGCCAGTGACTTTGGTTCACGCAAGCGCAGAATCTCGCGCACTTTCGACAGGGTGTTACCTGAGTCGATAATGTCTTCAACGATAAGCACGTCTTTACCACGAATATCTTCGTCGAGATCTTTGAGGATTTTCACATCGCGAGTGGTAGACATACCGCTGCCATAGCTGGAGGCCGTCATAAAATCGACTTCGTGCGGAACCTGCACTTCACGGCACAGGTCAGCCATGAACATGAACGAGCCACGCAGAAGACCCACCAGCACCATTTCGCTGCCGCTATCTTTATAGCGCTCGTTAATCAGATGACCTAATTCGGCGATACGCGCTTTGATCTCCGCTTCCGGGATCATCACTTCAACAGTATGTTTCATTTAACTAACCACATGATTTTAAATGTACATCACTCAACCTGTTAGCCCAGAGCCACAAGGTTGATCAGCAAGCGGGAAAGTATACCAGCAAAACGAATCAGGCGGCTAATTCGATAATAAAGCTCAATTTGTGATTTCGATCACACTTGTTAAATCCTATAATGAAATGAAAGCAATAATTAACAAAACAAAACGGGCACATTTCTATGGCAGAAACAAAATATCAACAATCACGGTTACTCGTGAGGCTAACAGCCCTCTTTGCCGCATTCTGCGGGCTGTATCTGTTAATCGGCGGTATCTGGCTGGTCGCTATCGGCGGCTCCTGGTACTACCCTATCGCCGGCGTGGTGATGTTGGGTATTACCGCAATGTTATGGCGTGCGAAGCGCTCAGCGCTGTGGTTGTACGCCGCGCTGCTACTCGTCACCATGATTTGGGGCGTCTGGGAGGTCGGCTTCGATTTCTGGGCGTTGACCCCGCGCAGCGACGTACTGGTCATCTTCGGCGTATGGCTGATTTTGCCGTTCGTCTGGCGTCGACTGGTCGTTCCTTCCAGTGGTGCCGTTTCCGCTCTCCTCGTCGTGCTGTTGATCAGTGCCGGTATCCTCACCTGGGCGGGCTTTAACGACCCGCAAGAGGTTAACGGAACGCTGAGCGCTGACGCCACGCCTGCCGAACCTATCTCACCGGTTGCCGACCAGGATTGGCCAGCCTACGGACGTAATCAGGAAGGTCAGCGTTTCTCGCCGCTCAAGCAGATTAACGCCGAGAACGTGCACAAGCTGAAGGAAGCGTGGGTATTCCGCACCGGCGACCTGAAGCAGCCAAACGATCCGGGTGAAATCACCAACGAGGTCACGCCGATTAAAATCGGCAACATGCTCTACCTGTGTACCGCTCACCAGCGCGTGTTCGCGCTCGACGCGGCTACCGGTAAAGAGAAGTGGCACTTTGACCCACAACTGGGTACCGACCCAAGCTTCCAGCACGTGACCTGTCGTGGCGTTTCTTACCATGAAGCTACCGCCGACAACGCGTCACCTGACGTGGTTGCCGATTGTCCGCGCCGGATTATTCTGCCGGTCAACGACGGTCGCTTGTTTGCGCTGAATGCTGATACCGGTAAGCCGTGTGAGTCCTTTGCCAACAAAGGTATTCTCAATCTGCAAACCAATATGCCGGTCACCACGCCAGGCATGTATGAACCGACTTCACCACCTATCGTCACCGATAAAGTGATTGTGATTGCCGGGGCGGTCACCGATAACTTCTCTACTCGTGAGCCGTCTGGCGTTATCCGTGGCTTCGACATCAACAGCGGTAAGCTGCTGTGGGCGTTCGATCCGGGTGCTAAAGATCCGAATGTTATCCCGGGTGATGAGCATCATTACTCCCTGAACTCGCCGAACTCCTGGGCACCTGCTGCCTATGATAAGAAGCTGGATCTGGTTTACCTGCCGATGGGCGTGACCACGCCGGATATCTGGGGTGGTAACCGTACGCCGGAGCAGGAACGCTACGCCAGTTCGATTGTGGCGCTGAATGCGACGACCGGTAAACTGGTGTGGAGCTATCAGACCGTTCACCACGATCTGTGGGATATGGACATGCCGTCACAGCCAACGCTGGCGGATATCACTGTCAACGGTAAAACCGTTCCGGTGGTTTATGCGCCAGCAAAAACCGGCAACATCTTCGTGCTGGATCGTCGTAACGGCGAACTGGTGGTTCCGGCTCCGGAAAAACCGGTTCCACAGGGTGCGGCAAAAGGCGATTACGTCAGCAAAACCCAGCCATTCTCTGATTTGAGTTTCCGTCCGAAGAAAGATCTGACCGGCGCGGATATGTGGGGCGCCACCATGTTTGACCAACTGGTGTGCCGCGTGATGTTCCACCAGATGCGCTATGAAGGCATCTTCACCCCACCGTCTGAGCAAGGCACGCTGGTATTCCCGGGTAACCTGGGGATGTTTGAATGGGGCGGTATCTCTGTCGATCCAAACCGTCAGGTAGCAATTGCCAACCCAATGGCGCTGCCGTTTGTGTCAAAACTGATCCCACGTGGCCCGGGCAACCCGATGGAGCCGCCGAAAGATGCGAAATCCAGCGGTACCGAGTCTGGTATTCAGCCACAGTATGGCGTGCCGTTTGGCGTCACGCTAAACGCATTCCTGTCGCCGTTTGGCCTGCCGTGTAAACAGCCAGCCTGGGGTTACATCTCTGCGCTGGATCTGAAAACCAATCAGGTTGTGTGGAAAAAACGTCTGGGTACGCCGCAGGATAGTCTGCCGTTCCCAATGCCGGTTCAGCTGCCGTTTAATCTGGGTATGCCGATGCTGGGCGGCCCAATCTCAACGGCCGGTAACGTCCTGTTCATCGCGGGTACCGCAGATAACTATCTGCGTGCGTTCAACATGAGCAACGGCGAGAAACTGTGGCAGGGACGTCTGCCAGCGGGCGGTCAGGCGACACCAATGACCTATGAAGTGGATGGCAAGCAGTACGTGGTCATCTCCGCAGGCGGTCACGGCTCGTTTGGCACCAAGATGGGCGATTATATCGTGGCTTACGCTTTACCTGACGACGCGAAGTAAGTTTCCTCTCTCGTCATCATTAAAAACGCCCGCAAACCATGCGGGCGTTTTTTTATGGGTGGATAAGTAGTAGCACTTACTGAGTAAATTTCAGCGACAGTAACGAAGCCTTCGCCGCATCCTGATACTGCTCAACCAAATCTTTGGTCATATTGAACGCCACCTGCACCGCTTTATCGTTTTGCGATGTCATCAACATCATATTCAGGATTTCAGTATCCGGGGCTTGGGAGCGGAAGGTAATCAGCCAGGCTTTATGCCCGTCGACCGTCACGGCTTCCGCCTGCGGTTTGAAGTTGGCGAGCATTTTCACCGTCGCCTCTTTGGCCATATCGATCTGTGAAGCAGGTAGCGCATGACGTCCGGCGCTAATCCCTAACGACGCTTTACCACGCTCATCGCCGTAAATTACCTGCGGGCGGTTTTCAGAAGGGTATTTAATTTTCGCCATGTCGTCAGACATTGGCGTCAGCGTTTGCGGAATTTCGATACTCAAATTGAGCTGCGGGATATTCTGGCGTTGCATTTTCATTTCAGCATGCGCTGAAATCGCCACCATCATGACAAAAGATGCGGTGAGTACCTTGCGAAAAAGATCCATTCTAACCTCATGATTTATTGTTAATCACGTCAGTATATCCGCAGGGCTAATGAATGAAATGACCGATGTCCATTTTAAGAACATCCTGTTTTACCGGATGGCAAATATGCCATCCGGCCATTTTGTTACACGGTAAATCCGAGCATCATGCCGGTATCTTCATGCTCCAGCAGGTGACAGTGCGCCATATACGCCTGCTCTTTCGATGCCTCATGGTCAAACTTCACCAGCACTTCACTGACGCCGCCTTCGACGCGTACCGTGTCTTTCCAACCTGAACGGTGCGCCGCAGGAGCCTGACCATTTTCACGCAGAATACGGAATTGGGTGCCGTGAATATGGAATGGATGCAGCATCATGTCGCCCTCGCCGGAAATCACCCAACGCTCGTACTGACCTTTGGCGGCGGCAAACATCGGGACGTTCATATCAAACGCTTTGCCGTTGATTCGGTTCGCGTTGTGGAAATCAAATCCACCACCGCCGTGATGCATGTTGCCCATGCCGCCGTGATCCATTTTCATACCGCCGTGGCCCATCATATTGCCGTGATCCATGCCGCCCATGGCCTGGTTGCCGTATTTCTTCATCAGCGCCTGCATCCCCATCATGTCGAGCATCGGGTCCATAGAGAGCTGAAGCTTACGTTCCGTCAGGCCATCGAGCGCCGGGATTGAAGGCATTGAAACCAGCGAATCAGGCAGCTTGCCGGAGCCCGGAATGCCCACTGGTTGGATGCGCAGTATCGGCAGCGCTTTGTCGAACGGCGCAATCGCCATCCCCATTTGGTTAACCGGCAGCGTGACGAGATCAAACGGCTTGCCGTCACGGGCATCAACCAGCACTTCAAAACGTTCGCCCATCAGCATCGGCAGTTCACTTACCTGCACCGGTTCTGGCAGCAGGCCGCCGTCGCTGGCGACCACGTACAGCGGACGCTTATCGCTGGCGGCAAGCGTCAGTGAACGGGCATTACAGCCGTTTAGCAGACGTAAACGCAGCCAGCCGCGTGGTGGCGTATGCTGCGGGTACTGCACGCCGTTGGTCAGCAGCGTATCGCCAAACCAGCCCACCGCCGCGCTCATGATGTCCAGTTGGTAGTCAATCTCACCGGCTGGCGTGAATTTTTTATCCTGCATGATCACCGGAATATCATCGATACCCCACTGTTTTGGCAGCAACAGCATCTGGCTGTCTTCGTCTTCAATGAGCACAAGCCCCGCCAACCCCATGGCGACCTGATAGCCGGTTTTACCGTGCTGATGCGGATGGAACCAACAGGTCGCGGCGCGTTGGGTCGGAGTAAAAGTGACCGTCCGACTGGCACCCGGTTTAATAATCCCCTGCGGCCCACCGTCCACATCCCCTGGGACTTCCAGACCATGCCAGTGCACGGTGGTCTCTTCCGGAAGATGGTTACGGATATTGACCGTGATGGCTTTGCCCTGCTGAAGCTTGATGGCGGGCCCTAATAAGTCGCCGTTATAGCCCCAGGTGGTTGCCGCTTTACCGGCAAATGAGGTCTTTCCAGACTGCACGTTCAGCAGGATTTGATTATTCGCGTCAGCGGTAAGTAAGGAAGGAATGGGCAGCGTGGTTCTCTCAGCGGCAAAGACCGCTCGACTCCACAGAGGCAAGGCGCTGGCGACGCTAATAGCGGCACCTAATTTGATAAAATCACGACGATGCATCGTTACATCCTTTTCGGCTGCTGGTGGTTATTTGAGCTTAAACCCTCCCCCTGCAGGAAGGTCAAGCATAAAGCGTTGAATAATGCTCCCCGTCCCCTTGGGAAGTATGTTAACGTTGAATATCGACGATGTAAGGTAGAAGAAATGAAGACGTTTTTCCGCACTGTACTGCTTGGATCGCTGCTGGCGATGTCCAGTTCCAGTTATGCATTAAGCGAGTCTGAAGCAGAAGATATGGCCGATCTTACGGCTGTGTTTGTGTTCCTGAAAAACGACTGTGGGTATCAGAACCTCCCTAATACGCAAATTCGTCGCGCCCTGGTCTTTTTTGCCCAACAAAACCAGTGGGATCTGAGTAATTACGACACGTTTAATATGAAGGCGCTGGGTGAAGACAGCTACCGCGATCTCAGCGGCATCGGCATCCCAACGGCGAAGAAGTGTAAAGCGCTGGCGCGCGATTCGTTAAGCCTGCTGGCTTACGTTAAATAGTTCGTGTGGCGGAGCCCGCAGGCTCCGCATCAATTACCGTTGCTGTAAAAACTCACGGTACGCTGCAACAACCTGCAGAAAATCCTCTACGCCGCAAAGCGACAGGCTTTCTTCGTCGTAGTAGTTCATCCCGTCTTCCATCTCGTCACCCGAAAACTCCAATTGATTGGCGCGAACCATCACTTCTTCGCCGTCCAACCACAGAGTGTATTCATGCCCGGTGCGCTGCCATGAACGTTCGCTGCCTTTTACCGTACGTGCGGCCTGCTCGACTTCATCCAGCAGCGAGAGGTTATCTTTGACCTCTTCATTAAACCAGTGACCGACCACCTCGTGGCCCATCGACATACGTACTTTTACCCCTCCGGTAACGTCGCGCAGAAATTCGTATTCCATGATCTGTTCCTCAACAAAGGCAATGCGTCACCGCTGCATTGTACCTATAGGTAATTATCGCAGTCTGGAGGAATAAAAAAAGCGTAGCGGCAGGAGTAATAGAAAATAAAAAGGGTGAGAGCCAAAACCCTCACCCTTGTAGCCCGGCCAAGCGCAGCGCCGCCGGGAAGCTCCGGAGTCAGCGCTTGCGCGCCTCGTCCGGGCTACGATATTTAGACTGCGGTCTGGAAAATCACGCTGTCCGCTTTCTCGGTGTACTCAGAAAGCTGGTCGAAGTTCAGATAACGATAGGTATCGACAGCCGTCTTATCAACCTGCGCAACATAGGCCTGGTATTCATCCGGCGTAGGCAGCTTACCGATAAGCGCCGCAACCGCCGCCAGCTCAGCCGAAGCCAGGAAGACGTTAGCACCGGTGCCTAAACGGTTCGGGAAGTTACGGGTTGAGGTGGAAACCACCGTCGCGCCGTCAGCAACACGCGCCTGGTTACCCATACACAGGGAACAGCCAGGAATTTCAATACGCGCACCGCTCTTACCAAACACGCTGTAATAACCTTCTTCGGTCAGCTGGGCCGCATCCATACGGGTTGGCGGAGCCACCCACAGACGGGTTGGCAGCTGGCCTTTGTGGGTATCCAGCAGCTTACCGGCAGCACGGAAGTGGCCGATGTTGGTCATGCAGGAACCGATAAAGACTTCGTCGATCTTCTCACCCTGCACATCAGACAGCAGACGTGCATCATCAGGATCGTTAGGCGCACACAGGATTGGCTCTTTAATATCCGCCAGATCGATTTCGATCACTGCCGCATATTCTGCGTCAGTATCCGCTTCCAGCAACTGTGGATCCGCCAGCCATTTTTCCATCCCCTGAACACGACGTTCCAGCGTACGGCGATCGCCGTAACCTTCCGCGATCATCCACTTCAGCAGGACGATGTTAGAGGTGAGGTATTCAGTGATTGGCGCTTTATCCAGCTTGATGGTACAGCCTGCCGCAGAACGCTCAGCAGAGGCATCCGCCAGCTCAAACGCCTGCTCAACTTTCAGCTCCGGCAAGCCTTCGATTTCAAGGATGCGGCCAGAGAAGATATTTTTCTTCCCTTTCTTCTCGACGGTCAGCAGACCTTCGCGGATGGCATACAGTGGGATCGCATGAACCAGATCGCGCAGGGTGATGCCTGGCTGCATTTTGCCTTTAAAGCGCACCAGCACAGATTCAGGCATGTCCAGCGGCATCACACCCGTCGCCGCAGCAAACGCGACCAGACCGGAGCCTGCCGGGAAGGAAATCCCAACCGGGAAACGGGTGTGGGAGTCACCGCCAGTGCCAACGGTATCTGGCAGCAGCATACGGTTGAGCCATGAGTGAATAATGCCGTCGCCTGGACGCAGAGAAACACCGCCGCGGTTCATAATAAAATCAGGCAGCGTATGGTGCGTCGTCACGTCAACCGGCTTCGGATACGCGGCGGTATGACAGAAAGACTGCATCACCAGATCGGCTGAGAAGCCCAGACAAGCGAGGTCTTTCAGCTCATCACGGGTCATTGGGCCGGTGGTGTCCTGAGAGCCAACCGAGGTCATTTTCGGTTCGCAATATTCGCCCGGGCGAATACCGGTCACGCCACAAGCGCGGCCAACCATTTTCTGCGCCAGAGAGAAGCCTTTGTTGCTGGCTTCAACCGGTTTCGCGATACGGAACACATCACTGTGCGGCAGACCCAGCGCTTCGCGCGCTTTGGTGGTCAGGCCACGACCGATAATCAGTGGAATACGACCGCCCGCACGGACTTCATCAATCAGTACGTCGGTTTTCAGTTCGAATGTCGCCAGCAGTTCATTGGTTTCGTGGTTACGCACTTCACCTTTGAATGGGTAAACGTCAATCACGTCGCCCATGTTCAGCTTATTCACGTCAACTTCAATTGGCAGCGCGCCCGCATCTTCCATGGTGTTAAAGAAGATAGGTGCAATTTTGCTGCCCAGCACCAGACCGCCGCCACGCTTGTTTGGCACGTGCGGAATGTCGTCGCCCATGAACCACAGAACGGAGTTGGTTGCTGATTTACGTGAAGAACCGGTGCCGACAACGTCGCCAACATACGCCAGCGGGAAGCCTTTTTTCTGCAGCAATTCGATCTGCTTGATAGGACCCACAACGCCAGGTTCATCCGGGCTAATGCCTTCACGGGCGTTTTTAAGCATCGCTAGGGCGTGCAGTGGAATATCCGGACGGGACCATGCATCCGGAGCCGGAGACAGGTCATCAGTGTTAGTTTCACCGGTCACTTTGAAGACGGTAACGGTAATTTTATCAGCAAGCGCAGGACGATTCAGGAACCATTCGGCATCGGCCCAGGACTGGATAACTTGTTTAGCGTAGGTATTGCCCGCTTTGGCTTTCTCTTCTACGTCGTAGAAGTTATCAAACATCAGCAGCGTCTGAGACAGCGCTTTAGCAGCGATAGGTGCCAGTTTGGCATCGTCGAGTGCATCAATCAGCGGATGGATGTTGTAGCCACCCTGCATGGTACCCAGCAGTTCGACGGCTTTTTCAGGGGTAATCAATGGGGAAATGGCTTCGCCTTTCGCGACGGCAGCAAGGAAGCCCGCTTTAACATAGGCGGCTTCGTCCACGCCCGGCGGTACACGATTGATCAACAGGTCTAGCAGGAATTCTTCTTCGCCAGCAGGCGGATTCTTTAGTAGCTCAACCAGGCCGGCCATTTGGGTTGCATCTAAGGGTTTGGCAACAATCCCTTCGGCGGCACGTTCAGCTACGTGCTCACGGTATTCTTTTAGCACGACGGTATCTCCTCGCTCTCATTGTCATATGCGGTCGGCGATCTCTTCACGCTCCTGTGAGACAGCAGTTTGTAGGGTAAAAGCCCGATACCGCGAGGGCCAGCATAGCAGGATTTCTGAAGGGTGTTAATCCGTTTACAAAAAAGCAACATTAAATATTTGCTGAATCGTTAATGTTGATATAACAGATTAAAAAAAGCCTTTTTACGATGGAAAAAAACCATTCCATACGCAGGTGATTCATCGTTTTGTTACGTCTGTATTACAGATAAACGAAGATAAATGCGGCGTGCGGTCGTGACTTTTGGTCCTCGTCACATCCTGAATTTATTTTTATACAGTCTGATTTCCTACCAACGATGAAAATCCCTGCTTTAATCAAAAAATAAACAATAGCCTCATTATACTCGCGGCATATCCGACTCTCTGATACGGACAGCGTAGTTCCCTGGAGAACCACCATGAATTTGCCCACTAAGTCCTACTCGAGTATCGCGCTGATATGCTGTGGCGGGATACTCGCCGTCGCCGCCACGCTTTATCTCAAAAGCCGCGAGCCCGTGACGCCAGACGCGCCACCAGCCGCTGCTGTGGCGGCACCCGTGACACCATCGGTGACGTTGCCGGCACCAGAAGCGCCGCCTACTGTTGCGGCGACATCCACTAATACTCAGCCCTATACCAAGGCCCAAATCACCCAATGGGTGGCGCCTATTGCGCTCTATCCGGACCCCCTGCTCTCGCAGGTACTGATGGCCTCAACCTATCCGGCAAGCGTCGTTCAGGCGGTTCAGTGGTCTAAAGATAATCCCAACCAACAAGGAGATGCCGCCATCAAAGCCGTGGCGGATCAACCCTGGGATGCGAGTGTGAAATCGCTGGTCGCTTTCCCACAGCTAACAGGAATGATGGGTGAAAATCCCCAGTGGGTGGAAAATCTCGGCAACGCCTTCCTTGCCCAACCGCAAGATGTCATGGATGCTGTGCAGGATTTACGTAAGCTAGCCCAGCAAACCGGTTCGCTAAAATCGACCTATCAACAAACCGTCACCACGACCTCTGCCCCTGCGCCGGCCTCCACCGCTAGCGCTGGCACAACCTCGGTTTCAACCACTAGGGTTGCCGCAAGCCCCGAACCGACGGTGATCCGCATTGAATCAGCGAATCCTGAAGTGGTGTACGTGCCGAATTACAACCCAACGGTCGTTTACGGCAGCAACTGGCCTTATTCTTCCGCCCCACCGGTATATCTGCCGCCACCTCCTGGGCAACAGTTCGCCGACAGCTTCGTTCGCGGCTTTGGTTACAGCCTGGGCGTCGCCACCACTTATGCCATTTTCAGTAATATCGATTGGGATGACGACGATCATCATCACGATGATGACTATCATGGCGGCGGTCGGGGTTATCAGCACAACGGCGATAATATCAATATTAACGTCAATAATTTCAACCGCATCTCCGGGGAAAACCTGAAAGGGCAGAATATCGCCTGGCAGCACAATTCGGCTTATCGCGGCAACGTGCCCTATCCGAATGATAACGTCGCCCAACGCTTCCACCAGACGAACGTACCGGGCGGACTGAGTAGTACGCGAAAAGAGCCGGGCATCGTGTCTACCCGCCCGACGAATGTCGCTAGTGGGCTAAGCTCCCCGAACCGCGATAGCCAGCGGCAAGCAGCGATGTCGCAAGTACAACAGCGTACCCGAAACGATAACTACGCCGCAGCACCGGGCTCACGTGATGCCCAGCGCCGCGCAGCATCACAGCAGTTAAGCCAGAAAGTTCAACGGGATAATTTCCGTGGCTATGACGCACCGGTTAGCCATTCCCAGCGCCTGGCCTCACAAACTCGCTCATCGCAGACGCACGCCGCGCCATCTCGTGCTACCGCACAGCGCGTTCAGCAGTCAAATCTGAATGCAGCTCAACGTCGCACCAGCAATGAATCTCCGCGACTTAAAACAGAACAGCGCAGTACGCAGCAGCCAGGCAACGCGGGACGACGGAACAGTGCGCTCAGCGGCAACGAAAGCCGGGCACCAAACTGGCAAGCACAGCAGTCTCGTGGCCTGCAAAGCCGCCAGGCCTCCGGTCTTAGCAGTGAGCGGCAGTCTCGCGCTTCACAGGGTAACCGTGCCTCCAGCGTAGGCGGCGAACGAAATGGCGGTGGGCTTTCCGGGCACCGAGAGCTTCATCGACGCTAGAGGATAATGTGATGAAAAAGCAGATAAAAATAGCTTTGCTGGCGCTGGCCATGTCGCCACTAATGAGCTTTGCCCAACAGAGTTTTAGCAGCCCCGATCTCGCGGCCAGCGCGTTAGTTAACGCGGTAACAAACAAAGATCATGTCGCGTTAACTAACCTGCTCGGCGATGACTGGCAGCAGTTTTTACCCCCGGACGGCGTTGACCCAGAGGCTGTAGACCGTTTCCTGCGCGACTGGAAGCTTAACCACCATATCGTCACCGCATCCAACAGCGCCTGGCTGGACGTGGGCAACGATGGCTGGCGTCTCCCCATTCCAATGGAAAAAAATGATCAAGGCTGGATGTTCAACATCGCCGCCGGAGAAGATGAGATTCAGACCCGCGCCATTGGACGTAATGAGCTATCGGCCATTCAGGCAATGCATGCCTATGTCGATGCTCAGCAGGATTACTACCAGTTAAACCACGCCTGGGCGCAAAAAATCATCAGTACCGACGGTAAGAAAGATGGTCTCTACTGGCCAATCGCGCCGGGAGAAGTACCAAGTCCTCTAGGGCCAAACTTCAGCCCCTCAGTACCGGGCGAAGGCTACCACGGCTACCGTTTCCGCATCGTTAGCACAGGTGATAAGGGTGACGTTGCCCTACTCGCCTGGCCAGTTGAATGGGGTAAGACGGGGGTAATGAGCTTTATGGTCAATCAAGACGATCGCGTGTATGAGGCAGATTTGGGGGAGGAGACTGAGCAGAAGGTGCAGGCGATGAATCAGTTATCACCTGATGCCAGCGTGGGATGGAAAGCGGCAGCTGAGCCGTTAAACAACCAATAATAACACTATGCTTACGGGTACGCTGGTACCCACATAGCCTGTCAATCTCGCTACGCGCTTCACTACAGATAGACAGCACTTGGGAATATCAGCATAAAAAAAGCGGCCGTTAAGCCGCTTTTTTCTATGGTAGCCCGGACGAGGCGCTACTGGTCAGAAGAATTACTTCTTCTTCGCTTTCGCGTTTGGCAGGTCGGTAATGCTACCTTCAAAGATTTCAGCCGCCAGGCCCACAGACTCGTGCAGAGTCGGGTGCGCGTGGATAGTCAGCGCGATATCTTCAGCATCACAGCCCATTTCGATCGCCAGACCGATTTCACCCAGCAGCTCGCCGCCGTTGGTACCGACAATCGCACCACCGATAACACGGTGAGATTCTTTGTCGAAGATCAGTTTGGTCATACCGTCTGCGCAGTCGGAAGCGATAGCACGGCCAGAAGCAGCCCACGGGAAGGTGGCGGTTTCATAGCTGATGCCTTTCTCTTTCGCTTCTTTCTCAGTCAGACCCACCCAGGCAACTTCTGGATCAGTATACGCAATCGATGGAATCACTTTCGGATCGAAGTAGTGTTTCTTACCTGCGATAACTTCAGCAGCAACGTGGCCTTCGTGAACACCTTTGTGCGCCAGCATTGGCTGACCGACGATATCGCCGATAGCAAAGATGTGCGGTACGTTGGTGCGCAGCTGTTTGTCGACGCGGATGAAGCCACGGTCGTCAACTTCTACGCCAGCTTTGCCCGCGTCGAGGTTTTTACCGTTCGGTACGCGACCGATAGCCACCAGTACGGCGTCATAACGCTGTGCTTCTGCAGGTGCTTTTTTGCCTTCCATGGAAACGTAGATACCGTCTTCTTTTGCTTCAACGGCGGTCACTTTGGTTTCCAGCATCAGGTTGAATTTCTTGCTGATGCGTTTGGTGTAGACTTTAACGATGTCTTTGTCGGCAGCCGGAATAACCTGGTCGAACATTTCAACCACGTCAATCTCTGAACCCAGCGCGTGGTACACAGTACCCATTTCCAGACCGATGATACCGCCGCCCATAACCAGCAGACGTTTTGGTACTTCTTTCAGTTCCAGCGCGTCAGTGGAATCCCATACGCGTGGATCTTCGTGCGGAATAAATGGCAGCTCAATCGGACGGGAACCCGCCGCGATGATTGCGTTGTCGAAGTTAATCACGGTTTTGCCGTTTTCGCCTTCAACTTCCAGGGTGTTTGCCCCGGTGAATTTACCCAGACCGTTTACCACTTTCACTTTACGGCCTTTCGCCATACCAGCCAGACCGCCGGTCAGTTGAGTGATAACTTTTTCTTTCCAGGTACGAATTTTGTCGATATCGGTTTTCGGCTCGCCGAAGACGATACCGTGTTCAGCCAGCGATTTGGCTTCTTCGATAACTTTTGCTACGTGCAGCAGCGCTTTAGAAGGGATACAGCCAACGTTCAGACAAACACCGCCCAGGGTGCTGTAACGTTCTACAATGACGGTCTCCAGACCTAAATCCGCGCAACGGAAGGCAGCAGAATAACCTGCCGGGCCCGCCCCAAGTACCACGACCTGAGTTTTAATTTCAGTGCTCATCATGACCTCTATCATTTGTATCCGGCGGTCTGACGTTATTGTTATGACGCCCATCTTCCACCGGGTCGTTCTATCCGCAAGTATTTTACAAAATTGTTAACAATTTTGAAACAACAAACGGCAACCGATTTGTCTTTAGCACGATAACCTCATTAACTTCATGAGATTACCAGAAAAAAGCCGGCCGTCGGGCCGGCTTTTTCACTTACATCACCAGACGGCGAATGTCAGACAGCGTGTTGTTGATGATGGTAATGAAGCGAGCACCATCAGCACCGTCAATCACGCGGTGGTCGAAGGACAGAGAAATCGGCATCATCAGACGCGGAGTAAACTCTTTACCATTCCACACCGGCTCAATGGCGGATTTAGAAACGCCGAGGATAGCCACTTCAGGCGCGTTAACAATCGGTGCGAAGTGGGTAGTACCCAGGCCGCCGATGCTAGAGATAGTGAAGCAACCGCCCTGCATTTCGCCGGCAGTCAGCTTACCATCACGCGCTTTCTTAGAGATCACCGTCAGTTCACGAGACAGCTCAGTAATGCTCTTCTTGTTCACGTCTTTGAAGACCGGAACAACCAGACCATTTGGCGTATCGACCGCAACACCGATGTTGATGTATTTCTTCAGCGTCAGACGCTGCGCATCTTCAGACAGTGAGCTGTTGAAGCGTGGCATCTGTTCCAGAGCGGCAGCAACGGCTTTCATGATGAAGACCACTGGGGTGAATTTCACATCCAGTTTGCGCTTCTCAGCTTCGGCGTTCTGCTGTTTACGGAACGCTTCCAGATCGGTGATATCGGTTTTGTCGAAGTGGGTAACGTGTGGGATCATCACCCAGTTACGGCTCAGGTTCGCACCGGAGATTTTCTGGATACGACCCAGTTCCACTTCTTCGATTTCACCAAACTTGCTGAAGTCGACTTTCGGCCAAGGCAGCATGCCCGGGATACCGCCACCCGCTGCTGCCGGTGCAGATTCCGCACGTTTAACCGCGTCTTTCACGTAAGTCTGAACGTCTTCGCGCAGGATACGACCTTTACGGCCAGTCCCTTTCACTTTCGCCAGGTTCACACCGAATTCGCGCGCCAGGCGACGAATCAGTGGCGTTGCATGGACGTAAGCGTCATTTTCAGCAAAGTCAGATTTACCCGCAGCTTTCGCAGCCGGTGCTGGTGCCGCGGCTGGAGCTGGTGCTGCGGCCGGAGCCGGAGCAGCGGCTTGCGCCGGAGCGGCTGCAGGTGCAGCGCCTTCAACTTCGAAGACCATAATCAGGGAACCGGTAGAGACTTTGTCGCCAGTGCTGATTTTGATTTCTTTCACGGTACCCGCGAACGGTGCCGGAACTTCCATAGAAGCTTTGTCGCCTTCTACGGTAATCAGTGACTGCTCAGCGGCAATTTTATCGCCGACTTTAACCATCACTTCAGTGACTTCAACTTCATCACCACCGATATCCGGTACGTTCACTTCTTTCGAGCCAGACGCTGCCGGAGCCGCTGCTGCCGGTGCAGCAGCCTGAGCTGGTGCCGCGGCTGGCGCGCTACCCGCCACTTCGAAGACCATAATCAGCGAGCCAGTAGACACTTTGTCACCGGTGTTGATTTTGATCTCTTTAACCGTACCCGCGAATGGCGCTGGGACTTCCATGGAAGCCTTGTCGCCTTCTACGGTGATCAGAGACTGCTCAGCCGCTACGGTGTCGCCCACTTTAACCATGATCTCAGTGACTTCAACTTCGTCGCCACCGATATCAGGTACGTGTACGTCTTTCGCCGCAGCCGCAGCAGGTGCTGCTGCCGGAGCCGCTTCTTTCTTCTCTTCTGCCTTGGCAGGTGCAGCAGCTGCTGCACCGTCGGCGGAATCGAAAATCATGATCAGTTTGCCAGTCTCGGTTTTGTCGCCGACAGAGACTTTGATCTCTTTAACAACGCCAGCCTGTGGAGACGGGACTTCCATAGAGGCTTTGTCGCCTTCTACGGTGATCAGCGACTGTTCAACTTCAACTTTGTCGCCTACTTTGACCAGGATCTCGGTGATTTCAACTTCATCAGCCCCGATGTCCGGTACATTGATTTCGATAGCCATGTTTCTTTTACCTCTTACGCCAGACGCGGGTTAACTTTTTCTGCATCGATATTGAATTTAGTGATGGCATCAGCAACCACTTTCTTATCGATTTCGCCACGTTTAGCCAGTTCGCCCAGTGCCGCTACAACCACGTAAGAAGCATCAACTTCGAAGTGGTGACGCAGGTTTTCACGGCTGTCAGAGCGGCCAAAGCCGTCGGTACCCAGTACGCGGTAATCATCAGCCGGTACATAAGTACGAACCTGCTCAGCAAACAGTTTCATATAGTCAGTGGAAGCTACCGCTGGAGCGTCGTTCATCACCTGAGCGATGTACGGAACGCGCGGAGTGTCCATTGGGTGCAGCATGTTCCAGCGCTCACAATCCTGGCCATCACGCGCCAGTTCAGTGAAGGAAGTCACGCTATACACATCAGAACCTACGCCGTAGTCTTTCGCCAGAATCTCTGCCGCTTCACGGACGTGACGCAGGATAGAGCCTGAACCCAGCAGCTGAACTTTACCTTTGCTACCTTCGATGGTTTCGAGTTTGTAGATACCTTTACGGATACCTTCCTCGGCACCTGCAGGCATTGCCGGCATGTGGTAGTTTTCGTTCAGGGTGGTGATGTAGTAGTAAACGTTCTCTTGTTTCTCACCGTACATACGTTCCAGACCATCATGCATGATGACCGCAACTTCGTACGCGTAAGACGGATCGTAAGAGATACAGTTCGGGATAGTCAGAGACTGAATATGGCTGTGACCATCTTCGTGCTGCAGACCTTCGCCGTTCAGCGTCGTACGACCGGAAGTACCACCGACCAGGAAGCCGCGAGCCTGTTGGTCGCCAGCCTGCCAGCACAGGTCACCGATACGCTGGAAACCGAACATAGAGTAGTAGATGTAGAACGGAATCATCGGCAGGTTGTTGGTGCTGTAAGAGGTCGCAGCCGCCAGCCAGGATGCGCCTGCACCCAGTTCGTTGATCCCTTCCTGCAGAATCTGACCTTTCTCGTCTTCTTTGTAGTAAGCAACCTGCTCACGGTCCTGCGGGGTGTACTGCTGACCGTTCGGGCTGTAAATACCAATCTGACGGAACAGGCCTTCCATACCAAAGGTACGCGCTTCATCGGCGATGATCGGCACGAGGCGGTCTTTGATGGATTTGTTCTTCAGCATCACGTTCAGAGCACGAACGAACGCGATAGTGGTAGAAATTTCTTTGTTCTGCTCTTCCAGCAGCGGGCCGAAATCTTCCAGAGTCGGCAGCTCAAGCTTCTCATCGAAGTTAGGCTGACGAGTCGGCAGGTAGCCGTGCAGCTTCTGACGCTGGGCGTGCAGATAGGTATGCTCTTCAGAACCTTCTGGGAAGGTAATGTAGGACAGTTTTTCAACTTGCTCATCGGTAACAGGCACATTGAAACGATCGCGGACGTAGCGTACGCCGTCCATGTTCATTTTCTTAACCTGGTGAGCGATGTTTTTACCTTCAGCGGTATCACCCATGCCGTAACCTTTGATGGTATGGGCCAGGATGACGGTTGCTTTGCCGGTGGTTTCCTGCGCTTTTTTCAGTGCAGCGAAGACTTTCTTCGGATCGTGACCACCACGGTTCAGCGCCCAAATCTGCTCGTCGCTCCAGTCAGCAACCAGGGCAGCAGTTTCTGGGTATTTACCGAAGAAGTGCTCACGAACGTAAGCGCCATCTTTGGATTTGAAGGTCTGGTAGTCGCCGTCAACGGTTTCGTTCATCAGCTGGATCAGTTTACCGCTGGTGTCTTTACGCAGCAGTTCATCCCAACGACCGCCCCAGATAACCTTGATAACGTTCCAGCCAGCGCCTGCGAAGATGCCTTCCAGTTCGTTAATGATCTTGCCGTTACCGGTGACCGGGCCATCAAGGCGCTGCAGGTTACAGTTGATAACAAAGACCAGGTTGTCCAGTTTTTCACGGGTGGCGATGGTGATCGCACCTTTAGATTCTGGCTCATCCATCTCGCCGTCGCCCAGGAAGGCGTAAACGGTTTGCTTAGAGGTATCTTTCAGGCCACGGTGTTCCAGATATTTCAGGAATTTAGCCTGGTAGATTGCACCGATTGGACCCAGACCCATAGAGACGGTCGGGAACTGCCAGAAGGTTGGCATCAGTTTCGGGTGCGGGTAAGAAGACAGACCTTTACCGTGAACTTCCTGACGGAAGTTGTTCATCTGCTCTTCGGTCAGACGGCCTTCCAGGAATGCACGTGCGTATACGCCCGGGGAGATGTGACCCTGGAAGTACACCAGATCGCCGCCATCTTGTTCGTTGCGAGCGCGGAAGAAGTGGTTGAAACACACTTCATAGAAAGTCGCTGAAGACTGGAATGAAGCCATGTGGCCGCCCAGCTCGAGGTCTTTTTTAGACGCACGCAGCACGGTCATGATGGCATTCCAGCGGATAGCAGAACGAATACGACGCTCCAGCTCCAGATTGCCCGGGTATTCCGGTTCATCTTCAACGGCAATAGTGTTGACGTAACCGCTCGCCCCTGCACCAGCAGCTACCTGAACGCCGCCTTTGCGCGCTTCAGAAAGCAGTTGGTCGACCAGATACTGAGCACGCTCAACACCTTCTTCACGGATGACCGATTCGATCGCCTGTAGCCAGTCGCGAGTTTCGATCGGATCCACGTCATTTTGTAAACGTTCTGACATGGGGGGTATTCCTTATCTATCTAATACGTTGAGTTATCTGGAACCTGTCCCATTGTGTTCTTGGGTAAGAGCACAATAAGACAGGTTCTGCGTTTAGTTGCCGCGCGTTAATGAGCGCTTTATTTACAACATCTTCTGGTTAACTTGCTGCCAGAAAAATCATTAATTCTTGCGTTGCTCCAGGCGGCGTAAGGCGCGTTCACGACGGCTTTCCTCACGGCTTCGGTCCAGGAGAATCTCTTCGATAAACGCCAGGTGACGATGGGACGCTTCACGCGCTTCCTCCGGCTTCCCGGCGACAATCGCTTCAAAAATACGGCTTCGGTGACTGCTGACTAACGGCAGCATCTCCCGACGCGCGTATAACAATTCAAAGTTTTGGCGAACGTTTTGCGCCAGCATCGGCTCCATACAGCGGAGTAGATGGAGCAACACCACGTTATGTGCCGCTTCGGTGACTGCGATTTGATACTGGAGAACCGCATCAGACTCACCGTCAAGGTCGCCGGACTGTTGAGCAAGCTCGATAGCATGGTGGAGTTCACGGATACGCGTTTTGTCTTCATCCGTGCTACGTAATGCAGCGTAATACGCGGCAATACCTTCCAACGCATGGCGCGTTTCAAGCAGGTCAAACTGGGATTCAGGATGGTCGGAGAGCAGTTCTACCAGTGGGTCGCTAAAACTCTGCCACAGGCTGCTCTGAACAAAAGTGCCACCACCCTGACGACGCAGCAGTAACCCCTTCGCTTCGAGACGTTGGATCGCCTCGCGTAAGGAGGGGCGGGAAACGTCGAACTGTTTTGCCAGTTCACGTTCCGGGGGGAGTTTTTCTCCGGGACGTAAAGTGCCCTCGAGAATTAAAAACTCCAGCTGCTGCTCAATCACATCGGAGAGTTTTGGTTGGCGAATTTTGCTGTAGGCCATGATTTCCTGTCTTAAGCCATTTGCCCGGAGTCAATTGGTCTTACCAATTTCATGTTCTTGACGCTAAAGTAACAAAGTATTCACCTTCTGTCCATACAGGTTTTGATTGAAATCAGTAAACCGGGTGCTTTTTAACAACATTACAGAAATGATGTTTCAGAATTGTAACTTTGCACAAAAAATAGTTTTACCTATAAAGAAGTACAATTAACGTAATAAAAACAAAATTAAGCAAACTGAACCGTTTCAATTTGATCATTAATGAATTTATTTTCATTTGTTTGCTTAAATATGCATTTTTACTGCAATGTAAAATTTGCACACTCACGTGACAGTTGTCGGCTTTTTATCCAACCCCACTTCATCCCTGCATAAAGCAGGTGCATTCCTCCGCGCTTACCACTATTCTGCTCATGACGAAAGAGCCTTACCTCTTTTTAAGAAACGCTTTTCGTAAACAAAACAATACAGAAAACGGAATTTCTTAAGTACACACGCCAACAGCGTCACAATAATAACCACACACGAGGTTTTACAATGGAAGGTCAACAGCAAGGCTCCCAGCTTAAGCGCGGCCTTAAGAACCGCCATATACAGCTGATCGCTCTGGGCGGCGCTATCGGCACAGGTCTGTTTCTCGGCAGCGCCTCCGTCATCCAATCAGCAGGCCCGGGGATTATTCTCGGTTACGCCATTGCTGGTTTTATCGCCTTTTTAATCATGCGCCAACTGGGCGAAATGGTCGTAGAAGAGCCGGTAGCTGGCTCCTTTAGCCACTTCGCCTATAAGTACTGGGGCAACTTTGCGGGCTTTGCTTCGGGCTGGAACTACTGGGTACTGTATGTCCTGGTTGCCATGGCTGAGCTGACGGCGGTCGGTAAGTACATCCAATTCTGGTGGCCTGAGATCCCAACCTGGGTATCAGCAGCCGTATTCTTTGTTGCTATCAACGCCATCAACCTGACCAACGTGAAAGTGTTCGGTGAGATGGAGTTTTGGTTTGCCATCATCAAAGTGATTGCCGTTATCGCCATGATCCTGTTCGGCGCCTGGCTGCTGTTCAGCGACACCGCAGGCCCGCAGGCGACCGTGCGTAACCTATGGGAACAGGGCGGCTTCCTGCCTCATGGCTGGACCGGACTGGTGATGATGATGGCAATCATTATGTTCTCCTTTGGCGGCCTGGAACTGGTCGGGATCACGGCGGCAGAAGCCGATAATCCTGAGCAGAGCATTCCTAAAGCCACCAACCAGGTTATCTACCGTATCCTGATTTTCTATGTGGGTTCACTGGCGATCCTGCTGTCTCTGATGCCATGGACGCGCGTCACCGCTGACACCAGCCCGTTCGTCCTGATCTTCCATGAACTGGGCGACTCGTTTGTAGCTAACGCCCTGAACATCGTGGTACTGACCGCTGCGCTGTCCGTTTACAACAGCTGCGTATACTGCAACAGCCGTATGCTGTTCGGCCTGGCGCAACAAGGCAACGCACCGAAAGCGCTGCTTAACGTCGATAAGCGCGGCGTACCGGTGAACACCATTCTGGTTTCTGCCATCGTCACCGCACTGTGTGTCCTGATTAATTACCTGGCTCCTGAGTCTGCTTTCGGCCTGCTGATGGCACTGGTGGTCTCCGCACTGGTGATCAACTGGGCGATGATAAGCCTCGCACACCTGAAGTTCCGCAAGGCTAAGCAGCAGCAAGGGGTGACCACTCGTTTCCCTGCGCTGTTCTACCCGCTGGGTAACTGGGTCTGTCTGGTGTTCATGGCAGCGGTGCTGGTCATTATGGTGATGACGCCGGGTATGGCGATTTCCGTGTGGTTGATTCCGGTATGGATCGTGATTCTGGGTGTGGGCTACATGTTTAAACAGAAAAACGTGAAAACAGCCAAAGCACACTAATACGACTCCGGGCGACTCGATTATGCACAGGCCTCTCCATACGGAGAGGCCTTCCTTCCCGATGTTACCTGCTTCACACTTTCCCTTCAGCAGCAATTTTGTCCATATCAATAACGTTATCCTGCTACGCTTTTTTTGAATTAACAGCCAATAATCGTTGCTATACAACTCAACCGAGATCTGGCGATGAATTCAAATAAACTGTCAGTAAGAGAAAAAATTGGCTATGGCATGGGCGACGCCGGATGCAATATCATCTTCGGCGCTATCATGTTGTTCGTTAACTATTTTTACACCGATATCTTTGGCCTCGCGCCGGCGCTGGTTGGTGTACTCCTGCTCTCCATCCGCGTAATTGATGCGGTGACTGACCCTATCATGGGCGCAATGGCCGACCGTACGCGCAGCAAATACGGTCGTTTTCGTCCATGGCTATTATGGATAGCGTTCCCATACGCCCTGTTCAGCGTGCTGATGTTCACCACGCCGGAATGGAGTTACAGCAGCAAAGTTATCTATGCGTTTGTCACCTATTTCCTACTCTCTATCACCTATACCGCGATCAACATTCCGTATTGCTCACTGGGTAGCGTCATCACCAACGATCCCAAAGAGCGCGTTGCCTGTCAGTCTTACCGCTTTGTACTGGTGGGTATTGCTACCCTGCTGCTGTCGCTGACTCTGCTGCCGATGGCCGACTGGTTCGGCGGCGAAGATAAAGCCAAAGGCTATCAGATGGCGATGACCGTGCTGGCCTTTATCGGCATGTGCATGTTTCTGTTCTGCTTTGCCACCGTACGCGAACGTGTGCGCCCGGCGGTACAAACCAACGATGAACTCAAACAGGATTTAAAAGACGTCTGGAAAAACGACCAGTGGGTGCGCATCCTGCTGCTGACGTTGTGCAACGTCTGCCCAGGCTTTATCCGCATGGCCGCCACTATGTATTACGTCACCTGGGTGATGGGCGAAAGCACCCACTTCGCCACCATCTTTATCAGCCTTGGCGTGGTGGGCATGATGATCGGCAGCATGCTGGCAAAAGTGTTGACCGACCGCTGGTGTAAACTGCAGGTATTCTTCTGGACCAATATCGTGCTGGCGATTTTCTCCATCGCCTTCTACTTCTTTGACCCGCATGCGACGACGCTTATCGTAGTGCTCTACTTCCTGTTGAACGTACTGCATCAAATTCCATCCCCGTTGCACTGGTCGCTGATGGCTGACGTTGATGACTACGGCGAGTGGAAAACCGGTAAACGAATCACCGGGATCAGCTTCTCCGGTAACCTGTTCTTCCTGAAACTGGGGCTGGCAATTGCCGGTGCGATGGTCGGATTCCTGCTCTCCTGGTACGGTTATGATTCCGGGGCGAAAGCGCAGAGCGAGACCACCATCAACGGTATTATGCTGCTGTTCACGGTTATTCCTGGCGTTGGCTATTTGATTACCGCAGGCGTCGTTCGTCTGTTGAAAGTTGACCGTACGCTGATGAAACAGATCCAGGAAGATCTGGAAAAACGCCGTATCAACTACCGCGAACTGAATGAATACCAGCAAGAGCTGCAAACGACTGAACAAGCAAGGAAAGTCTGATGAAGAACTGGCCCAATCCGTTTATTGAGCAACGTGCCGACCCCTTTATTCTACATCATCAAGGAGAGTATTACTTTATCGCCTCGGTTCCGGAATACGATCGGCTGGAGATCCGTCGCGCCGCAGACCTCGATGGTCTGCGGCACGCAGAACCGGTCATCGTCTGGCGTAAACCGGACAATGGCCCAATGGGCAACCTGATTTGGGCCCCAGAACTGCATCATATTGATGGAAAATGGTATATCTACTTTGCCGCTACCCATACGCAAGAACTTGATAAATTGGGTATGTTCCAGCACCGCATGTTTGCACTGGAGTGCAGCGATGCCGATCCGCTAAGCGGGACATGGGTAGAAAAAGGCCAGGTGAAAACGCCGTTCGATACTTTCTGCCTCGACGCCACCACGTTCCATCATCAGGGAAAGCAATGGTATCTGTGGGCACAGAAATCCCCGGATATTGCCGGAAACTCCAATATCTATCTGGCAGAGCTAGAAAATCCGTGGACGATAAAAGGCGAGCCGGTGATGCTGAGCAAACCGGAGTTCGATTGGGAATGCCGGGGCTTTCTGGTCAACGAGGGGCCTGCCGTTATTACCCACGTCAACCGCCTGTTTATCAGCTATTCAGCCAGCGCCACTGATGAAAACTACTGCATGGGGCTGCTGTGGATTGATAAAGACGCCGATATGCTAAAGCCAGAAAACTGGCATAAATCTCCGACGCCCGTATTCACCACCAGCTATGAAAACCGTCAGTACGGTCCAGGCCACAATAGTTTTACGCAAACACCAGAAGGTGAGGATGTGCTGGTCTATCACGCGAGGAACTACACCGAGATTGAAGGCGACCCGCTGTATGACCCGAATCGCCACACCCGTTTGAAGACGGTGTGCTGGCGGGAAGATGGCATGCCGGACTTTGGCATTCCACCGGCAGATACACTTTAAGCAGATTGCCGGATGGCGGCTACGCCTCATCCGGCCTACATCAATCGGTAGCCCGGGCAAGGCGTTCACGCCGCCCCGGGTCGCTGTCAAATCTACACCAACGTCCCATAAATAGTCAGCAGCGCCATCACCACCACCACCGCATAAGACGTCTTCTTCGCCATCGACACCGCCGCCTTTGGCGTTTCAACCTTATCAACATGCGGCTCGCGCGCCAGTGAATACTGTGCCAGTGTCGTCAGCACTTGATACTGAGACGAATGGCGATCGCCTAATGACGCAAACCACGCCGGAAGCGCTCGCTCACCATGGCCAATTAACGCATACACCACGCCGACCAGACGAACCGGCACCCAATCCACCACGTGCAAAATAGCGTCAATTCCAGACTGCAAACGCTGATGCGGCGTCCGATAACGTGCAAGCCAGGACTGCCAGGCGCGCAGGAATGCGTAGCCTATTAACGCAACAGGCCCCCAGGAGCCACCAACTACGAACCAGAATAGCGGCGCGAGATAGAAACGATAGTTAATCCACAGCAGTGCATTTTGCAGCTCACGTAAGAATTCACGCTGATCGCAGCCCGCAGGGACACCGTGAATCATTGTCAGCTCACTCGCCATGGCCTCACGAGCATGAACGTCATCGCGAGAAGCGGCCTTCAGATAGGCATGATAATGCAGACGCACGCGTCCGGCACCGATACAAAGCAGCCCCAACAGAGTCCAGAAAATCAGCAAAGGAACGTTAAACAGCAGCCCCTCCAGCGCCTGCTGAACAACCGCCACCACGGCCATGATGACTAACGTCATCACCAGCGTACCGGCTAGCGAGTAATGCTTCACCCGCCGAAATAGCGCTTCCAGCCGGTGGTCGAGCTGCCAGTGTTCGCCCAGTTTAAATAGACGCTCGGCGAACAAAACCAAAAGCGTGGTAAACAACGTCATGTCATCTCCTTATTTGACCAGCGCGCGGAAGCGGGCCCAGTCAAACGCCGGGCCAGGATCGGTTTTGCGCACGGGAGCAATGTCACAGTGGCCGGTCATATTATCGGTAATCGCCGGATATTCGGTGATAAGCAGCTGGGTTAACGCCGCCAGCTGTTGATACTGCGCATCGGTATAAGCCAATGTATCCGTACCTTCCAGCTCAATCCCGATAGAGAAATCATTGCAACGCTCACGCCCGTGATAATTCGATACACCTGCATGCCAGGCGCGTTTATCAAAAGGGACATACTGCACAATTTCCCCGTCACGGCGGATCAGGCAATGAGCAGAAACTCGCAGATGGGAAATCTCAGCAAAGAAAGGATCGGCGTTGGGATCGAGCGTGCCGGTAAACAGCGCGTCTATCCAGGGACCGCCAAACTGACCCGGTGGCAGACTGATATTATGCACAACCAACAGTGAAGGGGCTTCGTCCTCCGGGCGGTCATCATGATGGGGGGACGGCACCTGCCGAATGCCCACCAGCCAGCCCTTCTCTAAGCGCATTAGGGATCTCCTTATGAGTGGTTATGCTACTCGGTTCAGAGTAGCATGTTTCAATCTTTCGCATCGTTACCATTTTGGAGCTTAATCATGCCGCCTCGCCGCTATAACCCAGACCATCGACGTGACGCGCTGCTAGAACGTATCACCCTTGATATCCCTAATGCAGTTGCCCAGGCGCTGCGCGAAGATTTAGGGGGCGAAGTTGATGCCAATAAAGATATTACCGCACAACTCTTGCCTGAAAACGGCCATTCCCATGCGGTGGTCATCACCCGCGAAGACGGCGTATTCTGCGGTAAACGTTGGGTTGAAGAGGTCTTTATTCAACTCGCCGGTGATGATGTTAAGCTCACCTGGCATGTTGCTGACGGCGATGTTGTCACCGCTGACCAGCCGCTATTCGAAATTGATGGCCCTTCACGCGTTCTGCTGACCGGTGAACGTACCGCGCTGAATTTCGTGCAGACGCTCTCAGGCGTTGCCAGCGAAGTGCGCAAATATGTCACTTTGCTCGAAGGCACCCACACCCAATTGCTGGACACCCGTAAAACGCTGCCGGGATTACGTACCGCACTGAAATATGCCGTGCTGTGCGGCGGCGGGGCTAACCACCGTCTGGGGCTCTCCGACGCATTCCTGATTAAAGAAAACCACATCATTGCCTCCGGTTCGGTACGTCAGGCGGTGGAAAAGGCCTTCTGGTTGCACCCTGACGTTCCGGTAGAAGTGGAAGTTGAAAGCCTCAAAGAGCTGGAAGAGGCGCTAAAAGCCGGCGCAGATATCATCATGCTCGATAACTTCGATACCGAGAAAATGCGCGAAGCAGTGAAAGTAACCCAAGGCCAGGCACAGCTGGAAGTCTCGGGAAATGTCACCTTCGACACGATTCGTGAATTTGCCGAAACCGGCGTCGATTTTATCTCCGTCGGCGCGCTAACCAAGCATATTCGCGCCCTCGACCTCTCAATGCGTTTTCGTTAATCCCCGCTAATGCCCTCCGCAACGAGGGCATTTTTTCGAGCACACTTCCAATTTCCTCCTGCACCGCTGCAACCCCATTTGAAACATTGGAACCCGGCTTCCTGAGCTCTTTTTTGCCCCTCGCGGTATTTTCTGTGCTCTGACACTGTAGCGCCATATTCAGCAAGGAGCAGAAAATGGAAAGACAGCGAGGTTTCACCCTTATCGAATTAATGGTCGTTATTGGCATCATCGCCATTCTTAGCGCCATCGGCATTCCGGCCTATCAGAACTACCTGCGCAAAGCGGCACTAACCGACATGCTGCAAACCTTCGTCCCCTACCGTACCGCCGTTGAATTATGCGCACTTGACCGTGGCGGTACAGATAACTGCAATGCCAGCAGCAACGGCATTCCCTCCCCCACAACCACCCGTTATGTCTCGGGCATGAGCATTGCCAAGGGCACCGTCGTACTGACAGGCCAGGAAAGTCTCAACGGACTGACCGTCACCCTGGTTCCTGGGTGGGATAACGCCAACGGCATTACCGGCTGGCAACGTACCTGCGACATTCAAAATGACAGCGCGCTCCAGCAAGCCTGTGAAGATGTTTTCCGTTTTGACGCCCAGTAAACTCAGGAGTCGATAATGAAGCATGAACAATTACTCACCCTGTGCCAACGCCATCACGCGGTACTATTGGAAAACGGTGCAGAGGAATTAAGCATCGCCGTAGTGGGTTCTCCGCCGGGCGAGTTGATGGACTCTCTACGATTTGCGACACAAAAACGCATCGATATTGAGTGTTGGGATCAAACGCGAATGGACAAACACCTCCAGCAAAACGCAAACATTATGCCGTCACTACGTTCCGAGGAACGCGATAATGCGGTAGACCTGCTGAACAATTTGCTCGTGCAGGCTCTAATGCAGCGTGCCTCCGATATCCATTTCGAACCCACCGAACATCATCTCCGGATACGGTTACGTGTTGATGGTGTTCTGCATGCGCTCCCGGTTATCTCATTACCACTGATGGCTGCCGTCATTGCCCGGCTAAAAGTACTTGGCGGGCTGGACATTGCCGAACGTAGACTCCCACAGGATGGACAGTTCACAGTCAAGATTGCCGACAATCCGCTCTCCTTTCGCATAGCCACACTCCCCTGCCGCTACGGTGAGAAAGTGGTATTGCGCCTGCTGCATAAGGTCGAACAGTCGCTGGACCTCAAGCAGCTTGGTATCTCGCCGGAGCCGTTGGGACAGTTGCAGTCGGCATTAAACCAACCACAGGGATTAATTCTGGTCACCGGGCCGACCGGAAGTGGAAAAACCGTCACGCTTTACAGTGCACTACAAAGCCGTAACCGCAGCGACATCAATATTTGTAGTGTGGAAGACCCAATAGAAATTCCCCTTGAGGGGCTAAACCAGACTCAGGTGAGCCTCAAAGCAGGATTGACGTTTCAGAGCGTTTTGCGCTCGTTGTTACGACAGGATCCGGACATCGTGATGGTCGGTGAGATCCGCGACTGCGAAACGGCCGAGATTGCCATAAACGCGGCACAAACCGGGCATCTGGTACTCTCCACTCTGCACACAAATTCAACGGTAGAAACGCTGGTACGTCTGGAACAAATGGGGGTTGCCCGCTGGATGGTCTCATCGGCACTGTTAATGGTGGTCGCACAACGCCTGGTGCGTAAACTTTGCCCGCACTGCCGCAAAAAGGGCACTGACGAATTTCCGCTTCCCCATACGCTTTGGCCCCGCCCGCTACCGCAGTGGAGCGCGCCGGGCTGCCAGCACTGCTTTCATGGTTATCAGGGCCGCCTTGCGCTGTTTGAAATCCTGCCACTTACGCCTGTGCTACGTGAGGCAATAGCTCATGGCGTCAGTCCGGCGGAGCTTATGCAGCAGGCCAGGCAATCAGGGATGTCTACGCTATTTGAAAATGGCTGCCTGGCGGTAGAGCAAGGTGCCACCACCGGCGAAGAGCTTCTGCGCGTGCTGGGTATCCCGCAAGATGAGTGAAAAACTGTGGAGCTGGCGCGGTCTGAACGTTAGCGGAGAAGAGCTCAGTGGCGTTGTCTGGGCCAGCCATCGCCCGGCGGTACTGTTCGAGCTACAGCAGCGTAATATCACCGTGGTGATGCTAACGCGTCAACGTGTGAATCCTGCATTATGGCGAGCGCAGCACAGTTGTTCGGTGATTAGCCAGTTAGCCACGCTGCTACAAGCCGGGCTGACGCTATCCGACAGCCTGACGCTACTGTCCCAGCAGCATCCAATAGCACAATGGCGCGCACTGCTCAGTACGCTTGCCAACCGTCTGGCACAGGGCACATCGCTATCAGAAGGGTTAGGACAATGGCCACAGGCATTCCCTCCACTGTATCTGTCCATGATCCGCACAGGTGAAATAACCGGTAGGCTGGAGCACTGTTGCATCGAACTTGCGCGCCAGCAGAAGGCACAGCTACAGCTCGCAGCGCAGGTTAAAAAAGCACTGCGTTACCCGATGATTATTTTATCGCTGGCGGTCCTGGTGGTTATTGCCATGACCGGATTTGTGCTGCCTGAATTTACGGCTATCTACCGTACCTTTAACACCCCGCTCCCCGCGCTAACCCTTGCGGTGATGGCGACGGCCTCGTTTATAGAGCGGTGGTTTATTCCCTTATTGGTCGTCCCTATGCTCCCAATTATGTTGAGCGTCACGCTAAAAAAACATCCCCCCTGGCTACGTGCTCGTCAGCAAATACTGCTGGCGCTACCGGTAATGGGAAAGCTCGCGCGCGGGCAGATGCTGAGCCAAATCTTTACCGTGCTGGCGCTAACTCAACGTGCCGGTATCGCATTTTTACAGGGGCTTGAAAGTGTTGAGGAGACGCTCACCTGTCCATGGTGGCATGACGTTATCCACCAGCTGCATCAGGAAATATCCCAGGGCAGCGCCATCTGGCAAGCCATGGAGAAAAGTCAGGTATTCACACCACTGTGTTTGCAGCTTGTGAGAACCGGGGAGGCATCAGGTGCGCTGGATGATATGTTGGATAATCTGGCACAACATCACAATGAGAGCACACAAAATCTGGCAGAAAACCTGACATCGCTGCTAGAACCTGCGCTGCTTGTGGTGACGGGATTGATTATTGGGACGCTGGTGGTGGCAATGTATCTGCCCATTTTTCATCTGGGGGATGCGATTAGCGGGATGGGATAATGCTGGCGCACAGCGCCAGCATAGGTCCGAAGGCTTACAGGCTATTGAACACGCGGTTCTCTTGTTCCTGTACCCGGATAAAGGTCGTGCGCTTAGTCAGCTCTTTCAGACGGGATGCCCCTACGTAAGTACATGCAGAACGCAAGCCACCGAGGATATCACGTGCAGTGAACTCAACCGGCCCACGCAATGGCAGCTTAACGGTTTTACCTTCTGCAGCACGGTACTGTGCAACGCCGCCAACGTGACGGTTCATCGCAGACTCTGAGCTCATACCGTAGAACAGCATGAATTTCTCACCGTTTTCTTCAACCACTTTACCGCCGCTTTCATCGTGACCGGCCAACATACCGCCCAGCATCACGAAATCAGCGCCGCCGCCAAAGGCTTTTGCGACATCGCCCGGCATGGTACAACCGCCGTCACTGACGATCTGACCGCCAAGACCGTGCGCGGCATCAGCGCACTCGATAACAGCAGAAAGTTGTGGATAGCCAACACCGGTTTTCACGCGAGTGGTACAAACGGAACCAGGGCCGATGCCCACTTTCACGATATCTGCACCGGAAAGCACCAGCTCTTCACACATCTCGCCGGTAACCACATTACCTGCACAAATCGTTTTGGTCGGCCATGCTTCACGAGCTTTGGCAACAAATTGAACGAAATGCTCAGAGTAACCATTGGCCACATCAATACAGATAAAGGTCAATGCTGGGTTCAGTTTAAGGATCTGCTGCGTTTTTTCGAAATCAGTGTCGGAGGTGCCCGTTGAAACCATCACGTACTTAAGCACATCTACCGACTCGGCCTGCACAAACGCTTTCCACTCTTCAACGGTGTAGTGTTTGTGTACGGCGGTCAGAATACCGAAAGTCGACAAAGCTTTTGCCATTGCGAAAGTGCCCACGGAGTCCATGTTCGCCGCAATAATCGGTACGCCAGACCAGCGTTGTCCTGAATGTTTAAAGGTGAAATCGCGCTCCAGCTCAACATCGGAACGGCTTTTAAGGGTAGAACGCTTAGGACGGATAAGGACGTCTTTGAAACCTAACTTCAGATCTTCTTCGATACGCATGTGCGGATTCCTGGGGTTAATGGCAATTAAATTGAGAGCACAACTCCAGTAATGCAATCATACGCACTAATCAGGGCTTCGCAAGACTGCGATTTTCACTTTTTTTACGCTACAATCCCATAAATTTACCTGGCGAATTGTACCGCGCAGATCAAACGACGTGTTTCAGGTTGTCAGTTTTTTAACCAAATGATTTTCATACTAAAATTTCAGGGCAAAGCGGTATGACTTACACAGTAGCGTTAACAGGCGGCATTGGTAGCGGTAAGAGCACGGTCGCAGATGCTTTTTTTCGCCTGGGAATTTACGTTATTGATGCAGATATTCTCGCACGCCAGGTCGTTGAACCGGGTACGCCAGCGCTTGCTAAGATAGCTGAATATTTTGGTCCACAGATTTTAACGTCTGAAGGTGCGCTTAATCGTCGGGTTTTACGCGAACGTATTTTTGCTCATCCTGATGATAAAAGTTGGTTAAACGCCCTCCTGCATCCTTTGATTCAACAGGAAACACAGCGCCAGTTTGCGCAGGCCACGTCGCCCTATGTGCTCTGGGTGGTCCCATTGCTGGTAGAAAACAAACTCTATCATCGGGCAGATCGTGTGCTGGTCGTCGATGTCTCGCGCGACACTCAACTTCACCGAACCATGCAGCGTGACCAGGTGTCACGAGAGCATGCGGAAAATATCCTTGCAGCCCAGGCCTCTCGTGAAGAGCGTCTTGCCGTGGCTGATGACGTTATTAATAACAACGGCACACCAGATGCAATCGCATCGGATGTCGCTCGCTTGCACGCACTTTATCTTAGACTTGCGTCGCAGGCTGTATCACAGGAAAAATCGTAATGCACACCCACATCCTTTTTGAGCATCCTTTAAATGAAAAAATGCGTACCTGGCTGCGTATTGAATTTCTGAATGAGCAATTGAATGCCAATTTACCCATCAGGGATCACGCCAGCGCGCTGCATTTTTTTCGTAATTTAGGGGATTTACTGGATGTGTTCGAGCGCGGCGATATCCGCACTGAACTCCTCAAAGAACTAGAACGTCAGCAACGTAAGCTCAATGCCTGGACTGAAGTTGCCGGCGTTGATCTTGGTCGAATTGATGCCTTGCGCCAGCAGCTCAAAAACAGCAGCAGTATTCTAATGGCAGCGCCGCGTATCGGGCAATTTCTGCGTGAAGACCGCCTGATTGCACTGGTACGCCAGCGACTGAGCATTCCCGGCGGCTGCTGTAGTTTCGATTTACCGACCCTGCATGTGTGGCTACATTCAAAACAACATCAACGCGATGCACTGGTCGAATCATGGCTAGACAGTCTGGAGCCGTTGAACCAGGCGCTGACGCTAATTTTGGATCTGGTGCGTAACTCTGCCCAGTTCCGTAAACAAACCAGTCTGAACGGTTTTTATCAGGACAACGGTGACGATGCGGACCTTCTGCGACTGAAACTGGATCTGGTATCACAGCTCTACCCGCAAATTTCGGGCCATAAGAGCCGCTTCGCCATTCGTTTTATGCCGCTGGATAGCGAGAATGGCGTGGTGCCTGAACGTCTGGATTTTGAACTAGCGTGCTGCTAAGGAGTGATGATGTCTGATGTAACAACGGTTAACTGCCCGACCTGCAACAAACCGGTAATCTGGGGCGAACAGAGCCCATTCCGGCCGTTTTGCTCTAAACGCTGCCAACTGATTGATCTTGGCGAATGGGCGGCAGAAGAGAAGCGCATCCCAAGCAGCAGCGACCTCTCCGACAGCGATGGCTGGAGTGAAGAACAGCAGTAACGTGTCGTGTCCCCGAAGTCGGCGCAAGCGACTGGCCCGCGCGACTTCTCGCACATTGCCGGATGGCGGCTTCGCCTTATCCGGCCTACAACGGCTGCCGAATCGTAGATACTGTGAATACCCGCAATGGGTGGCCTTCCAATCGGTAGCCCGGCCAAGCGCAGCGCCGCCGGGAACGCCACCTACCTCACCAAAGAATGAGTTTTTCAATCACCGGAGCATTCGCCGGTGGAAACTCCCCGGCGACTAATTCCCGTTGCGCAACCCAGCGCCCCGGTTGTCCCTCTTTGCCCCATGGTTCCCCTTCCCAACCATCAACCAGCCAGAACCACAGCGTGATGTGGCGATCCGGAAACTGATATTCCAGTTTATCGAATTGCTGTAGCGAAGTGACCGTAATCCCCACCTCTTCTTGTAACTCACGAATCACCGCCTGTTCAGGCGACTCCTCCGCTTCAATCTTTCCGCCAGGAAACTCCCATTTATGCGCCATGTGCGCATCGGCAGCACGCTGGGTGATATAAATTTCGCCCTCTGCGTTACGAATGATACCGACGGATATTTGCAGTATTTTCATCGTGTTTTACCCATAAAAAAGGCGCAGTTCTCTGCGCCTTTTGATTTCTTATTTGCCCTTAGCTCAAACGGCCATGGCACTGTTTGTATTTTTTACCGGAACCACATGGGCACGGATCGTTACGACCCACTTTGCGCTCACCGGTTTGTTCTGCCAGATCCTGCGCGACCAGCTCATCATCGCTCTGATGGCTCAACTGCTGCATCTGTGCCAGACGTTCAGCTTCTTCGCGACGCTGCTGTTCCATCTCTTCAACTTCTTCTGGCATACGTACCTGAACTTTACTCAGCGTACTGATCACTTCATATTTCAGTGACTCCAGCATAGAGGCGAACATAGCGAAGGATTCACGCTTGTACTCCTGCTTTGGATCTTTCTGCGCATAGCCACGCAGGTGGATACCTTGACGTAGGTAATCCATTGCCGCCAGGTGCTCTTTCCACAGGGAATCGAGAGTCTGCAGCATGACGCCTTTTTCGAAGTGGCGCATCATCTCGGTGCCCACGACTTCTTCTTTGCGCTTATACACTTCGATGGCATTTTCCAGGATACGCTCACGCAGCGTCTCTTCGTGCAGCTCAGGCTCTTTATCCAGCCACTCGGAGATTGGCAGTTCCAGGTCAAAGTCATTTTTCAGACGTTCTTGCAGGCCCGGAATATCCCACATTTCTTCCAGCGACTGTGGTGGAATATGCGCATCGATAGTGACTTTGAAGACGTCTTCACGGATGCTGTTGATGGTTTCGCTAACGTCGGACACATCAAGCAGTTCGTTACGCTGGCTATAAATAGCGCGACGCTGGTCGTTAGCAACATCATCATATTCCAGAAGCTGCTTACGAATATCAAAGTTGCGGCTTTCAACTTTACGCTGAGCGTTGGCAATCGCTTTTGTTACCCACGGGTGCTCGATGGCTTCGCCCGGTTTCATACCCAGTTTACGCATCATGCCAGACACACGGTCAGAGGCAAAAATACGCATCAGCGCATCTTCCATAGACAGGTAGAAACGGGAAGAACCCGCATCACCCTGACGACCGGAACGACCGCGCAACTGGTTATCAATACGGCGAGATTCGTGACGCTCGGTACCAATGATGTGTAAACCACCTGCTGCCAATACCGCATCGTGGCGAACCTGCCAGTCAGCTTTGATCTTCTCAATTTGCTCAGGGGTTGGATCTTCAAGCGCGGCAACTTCAGCCTGCCAGCTACCGCCGAGCATAATATCGGTACCACGACCGGCCATGTTGGTGGCGATAGTCACAGCGGCTGGGTAACCCGCTTGTGCAACAATGTCAGCTTCGCTGGAGTGGAACTTCGCGTTCAGGACGTTGTGCTTAATACCGGCTTTCACCAGTTCGTTTGAAACGACTTCGGATTTCTCGATAGAGATAGTACCGACCAGTACTGGCTGGCCTTTCGCGGTACGCTCACGGATATCTTCGATAATTGCCTGAATTTTTTCCGCTTCGGTCATGTAGACCAGATCCGGCATATCTTTACGGATCATCGGGCGGTTGGTTGGCACAACCACGGTATCCAGTTTGTAGATGGAGCTAAACTCGAACGCTTCGGTATCTGCCGTACCGGTCATACCGGCCAGTTTCTCGTACAGACGGAAGTAGTTCTGGAAGGTGATAGATGCCAGCGTCTGGTTTTCGTTCTGGATATCCACGCCTTCTTTCGCTTCAACAGCCTGGTGCAGGCCATCGGACCAGCGACGACCCTGCATAGTACGGCCGGTGTGTTCATCGACGATAATGACTTCACCGTCTTTAACGATGTAGTCCACATCACGAGTGAACAGCACATGGGCGCGCAGCGCAGCGGTAACGTGGTGCATCATCATGATGTTAGATGGCGAGTACAACGACTCTCCTTCATCCATGATGCCTTCTTTTACCAGCAGCTCTTCAATCAATACCAGACCACGTTCGGTCAGGTTCACCTGACGTGCTTTTTCGTCTACGGAGAAGTGGCCTTCACCCGTGAAAGTATCGGAGTCCTCTTTCTCCTGGCGTACCAGGTGAGGAATGATTTTGTTCATTTTCTTATACATTTCCGAGCTGTCTTCAGCCGGGCCGGAAATGATAAGCGGGGTACGTGCTTCATCGATCAAGATGGAGTCAACTTCATCCACCAGCGCATAGTGCAGTTTACGCTGTACGCGTTCTTCAGGGCTGAACGCCATGTTGTCACGCAGGTAGTCAAAACCGTATTCGTTGTTGGTACCGTAGGTAATATCAGCGTTGTAAGCTTCGCGCTTCGCCGGAGCTGGCAGGCCAGACATGTTGATACCCACGCTCATGCCGAGGAACTCGAACAATGGGCGGTTGTTTTCAGCATCACGCTGTGCCAGATAGTCGTTGACGGTGACGACGTGTACGCCTTTGCCGGACAGCGCATTCAGGTAAGCAGGCAGCGTTGCGGTCAGGGTTTTACCTTCACCAGTACGCATTTCCGCGATGCAGCGGTCATTCAGCACCATACCGCCCAGCAACTGGACGTCGAAGTGACGCATACCGAATACGCGCTTACTCGCTTCACGCACTACGGCAAATGCTTCAGGGATCAAGCTCTCAACGCTTTCACCTTTTTCGATGCGCGCACGAAATTCGTTGGTTTTCGCTTTCAGCTCATCGTCGGAGAGTTTTTCCATCTCCGGTTCCATCGCGTTGATCGCGGTAACGGCTTTGCGCATACGGCGCAGGGTACGGTCATTACGACTGCCAAAAACTTTGGTCAATAATTTGATTAACATAATAAAATCTCAAACGCCCCGACATTTCGGAGTCAGAAAAATAAAAGAGTAATACGGCTATTTTCAGACGAGGCGTTGCGGTCCAGCGCGGATCCCTTGCACCTGACTAACCCAGGCGGGGATGTTGAAAGCACAAGGGGATGAAACAGGTAAAACCGCGGCCTCTGCGATAACAACCGGCGGCTGGCTTTCTACGTTCAGTAACGCATTCAGCGAATCAAGCAAAGCCAGGTGCTGCGCCTGCAACGGCGAAGCGCTTTCCGCAACCGGCAGCGTTGTCGGCACCATGGCAAAAGAGAGATGACGGATAACCGTACGGATGGCATGTTGGTGCCAGTAATCGACGTTAAAGGAAGGACGACGATTGTTTTCCAGCCGTGCCAGCTGGGTGAAATCTATTTTTTGCGACGGGCTATGATTGCTGGACGTCGCGCGGGCAGGAAGGGACGACTCGGTATTATTCGCAAGTGCAGGCAGGCCAAATCCAGCAGCAACCATCCCCAAAAGGAGATGAGGCCAGAAGTAGCGTCTACCAAACTGTCGCCAGCGCGTCAGCATTCCACTCACGTAATGTTCCACCTTCGTTTTACTGTCATTATTTTATTTTTGCGCCCAGATATTACCATTAATGCGCCACTACATCAGTAGGAATGACAAATTGATTGGCGAAAATAGATTAAGAAAGCAGCGGTTGCGCAGGGGTGTCGTCTTTATAAAAAGACAAATGACAGAAATGGGAGTTTACAGAGGCAAAAAGAAAAAACGACTGGTTCCCTGACCGGAGAGAGTGCCAGGTTGCCAGTCGAATTTACGAGATGGTCGGGCTTATGCCAGAACCATTGTCGGTGCTTTGAACGCCAGCGGCAGTTCAGCGTCGTCTTCGAAGGTCACGTATTCCCAAGCTTCCTGTTTTGCCAGGACTGCTTGCAGAAGTTTGTTATTGAGCGCATGACCGGATTTAAACGCGGTAAATGCACCAATAATGTTGTGACCACACATGAACAAGTCACCGATAGCATCCAGCATTTTGTGACGAACGAATTCATCTTCAAAACGTAGGCCGTCTTCGTTCAATACGCGATAATCGTCAACAACGATGGCACAATCGAAGCTGCCGCCCAGGCACAGGCCGCGGGACTGCAGATATTCGATATCACGCATAAAGCCGAAGGTACGTGCACGGCTGATCTGGCGCATAAAAGCGTCTGCGGAGAAGTTCATCGCATAACGCTGGGTGCTTGCATCAATCGCCGGATGGTTAAAGTCGATGGTAAAGTCCAACGAAAAACCATTGTACGGTTTGAATTCAGCCCATTTATCGCCATCTTCAACACGAACGGTATCTTTAATACGAAGGAATTTCTTCGCGCAGTTCAGCTCATCAATGCCAGCATCCATCAGCAGATAAACGAATGGCGCAGCACTACCGTCCATAATCGGGATTTCTGGTGCATCGACTTCAATAACGATGTTGTCGATACCCAAGCCCGCCAGAGCGGCATTGAGGTGCTCTACGGTAGAGATCCGCACGTCATGCTCGTTGACAAGGCAAGTACAGAGCATTGTATCACGCACAGATTTGGCATCAGCCGGAAAATCTACCGGTGGATTCAAGTCGGTGCGACGATAGATGACCCCGGTATTTGCCGGCGCAGGGCGCAACGTCAGTGTGACCTTTTTGCCGGTATGTAAACCGACGCCAGTCGCCTGAACGATACGTTTAAGTGTCCTTTGTTTGATCATCGTATAATCTCGCCAAATTAACTATCCAACCGAAGTGTACTATACATTCGGTAGGCCAGTTTAGCACAAAGAGCGCAGATTCCCAAATTCCAGCTAATTCTTAATCAGCTTGCTTACGCAGGAACGCAGGGATATCCAGGTAATCCGGTTCTTTGGTGGTCTGCGGCGTATTGTCGTTAACCACTTTAGCTGCCGGTTTCTGTTCTTGCGTCAGCGGCGCCATACCGTGTTGCTGATAGCGATCCAGCACCGGTTGTTGCGTCTGCTGCTTGTTCGTCACCAGGGTAATTTCTGGACGTTTGTCCATACCAATACCGGTGGCAACAACGGTTACGCGCAGTTCGTCGTTCATATCCGGGTCAAGTGAAGTACCGATAACCACGGTCGCGTTATCCGAAGCAAACGCACGGATGGTGTTACCGACAGTTTCGAACTCATCAAGACGCAGGTCGAAGCCAGCGGTGATGTTGACCAGAACGCCACGTGCGCCGGACAGATCGATATCTTCCAGCAGTGGAGAAGAGATAGCCATTTCAGCCGCTTCTTCTGCACGGTCTTCACCGCTTGCGATACCTGAACCCATCATCGCATAGCCCATTTCGGACATCACGGTGCGCACGTCTGCAAAGTCGACGTTCATCAGGCCAGGACGAGTAATCAGCTCAGCGATACCCTGCACTGCGCCTTTCAGCACGTCGTTTGCCGCGCCGAACGCGTCAAGCAGGGAAATCCCACGACCCAGCACTTTCAGCAGCTTGTCGTTAGGAATGGTGATCAGTGAATCCACGTGCTTGGACAGCTCGGTGATACCCTGCTCCGCAAACGCCATACGCTTCTTGCCTTCAAAGTTGAAAGGCTTAGTCACGACAGCAACGGTCAGAATACCTAAATCTTTAGCCACTTCAGCAACCACTGGCGCCGCACCGGTACCGGTACCGCCACCCATGCCTGCTGCGATGAAGACCATGTCTGCACCTTCAAGTGCTGCGCGCAGCGCTTCACGGTCTTCGTCAGCCGCGTTACGGCCCACTTCCGGGTTAGCCCCAGCACCCAGACCTTTGGTAATACCGTTACCAATCTGGATAGTCTGGCCAACCGCGGTTTTACGCAGTGCCTGCGCGTCGGTGTTGACTGCAAAAAACTCAACACCTTCAATGCGCTCGCGCACCATGTGTTCAACAGCGTTACCGCCGCCGCCACCGACGCCGATGACTTTAATCACCGCGTCGTTGGTCAGTTCCATAGGTTCAAACATAGTTTCTCTCCGTTTTGTGCCTGTCGCCTGAGACCGCTAACTGTCTTCGGTCTCTTTAAAATTTAAAACTCTTTTCGTAACCAGCTATTGAGTCGTTTGATCCATGATCCGACCGATGCGGTTACGCGCTTTTCTACTTCTGCTTCACCACTCAAGTGGGACTCTTTCCCGTAGTGCAGCAGGCCCACGGCCGTTGAATAATACGGCTCCTGAGCATAGTCCGTCAGACCAGTGATATTGAGCGGCGCACCAATACGAACTTGCGTATGGAACACACGCTGTGCGCAAGCAGCTAACCCTTCGATCTGCGCCGCGCCACCGGTCAACACAATCCCCGCCGCCAGGTGATGTTTCACCCCTTGCTGACGAAGCTGTTCTTGTAACTGTAAAATCTCTTCATTGACGAGGTTCAAAAGCTCGGTGTAACGCGGCTCAATGACTTCTGCCAATGTCTGGCGCTGCAGGCTACGCGGTGGACGTCCACCGACGCTCGGCACTTCAACGCTCTCATCTTTGCCCACAATGGAGCCTAACGCGCACCCGTGGCGCACTTTAATGGCCTCGGCATCGCTCGGCGGCGTACCGAAGGCGTAGGCGATATCGCTGGTCACCACGTTCCCGGCATACGGGATCACTTTGGTGTGGCGCAATGCGCCGCCAGTATAAACCGCGATATCCATTGTACCGCCACCGATATCAACCACACAGACGCCTAGTTCACGTTCATCTTCCGTTAACACGGAATAACTGGACGCCAATCCAGCGAAAATCAGCTGATCAACCTTCATACCACAACGTTCGACCGCTTTGACAATGTTTTTTGCCATATCGTTGTGGCAGGTAATCAAATGTACCTTGGCCTGCATACGCACGCCGGACAAGCCGACCGGATTTTTGATCCCTTCCTGGTAATCAATCGCGTATTCCTGCGGGATAACGTGCAAAACACGGTGCTCATCACGGACACGAACAGATTTCGCCGTATGCACCACGTTTTCAACATCTTCCAGCGTGACCTCTTCTTCTGAGATTGGCACCATCCCTATCTCATTTTGACAGCTAATGTGCTTACCGGAAAGCGCCAGATACACAGAAGAGATCTGGCAATCCGCCATCAGCTCGGCCTGATCGATAGCGCGCTGTACGCATTTCACTACCGACTCAAGGTCGTTCACTCCGCCTTTATCCATACCTCGAGATGGGCAACTGCCAACCCCAATGATATTAATCACTCCGTCGGGCAGAACTTCCCCTACTAAAGCGGCCACTTTCGCAGTGCCGATCTCCAGTCCAACTACCAGTTTTCTGTCCGTCGCCTTGATCATTGTTATTCTGCCTGTGCCTGATTCTGTTGTTGATTAGTGTCCGCTGCAGGAGCAGGTTCCCAGCCTACTGCCGCCCCCGAGTCATAACGTAAATCAACATAGCTAATCCGATTACCCTCTGTTTGCGCCTGCTGCTCCAGAACCGGATACAGTTCTATAAAACGCGCCAGCCGCTTCATCGTATCGCCCCGTCCCAGATTCAGCTTGATACCGTTATCAAGCGTCAACTGCCACGAACGGCGCGCGGTCATCGCCGCAACCTTCAACGTGAATTTCCCTTTCGCGAGCACCGCGCCCATGTCGTGATAACCCTGCAAGACTTCACTTGCGGAACCTTCAGGGCCATAGAGCATCGGCAAATTCTGCTTATTGGTACGACTGGCTGGGACGCTAAAAGCAGTGCCTTCGGCGTCCACCATGTGTTGATCATTCCAACGCGCAATGGGCACATATTCAACCAGATGAATCTTCAATTCGTCCGGCCATTGTTTTCTTACGCTTGCCTGTTTAATCCAGGGCAGGCGTTCAATCTGACTTTGGACGATGTTCACGTCCTGGGTCATAAAGGTACCGGGCGATCCCAGCGCCAGGATGTTCTGTCGAATATCATCGTTACGCGTGTAATGACGATCGCCAGTTACCACCAGTTTTGAGATAGGCAAACGTTGCGCATCTTCCATCCAGCCCAGCACGATCCAGCCGCTAACAAACACGGTACACAACACCGTCAGCAGGAAGATAATCCCCGCCAGACGCGTTCCATTATTGCGCCGTGAAGACTCATACTCATCTTCTTCTTCACGGTTGGGCGTATTCAGCGCAGCCTGCGACATATCACCCCGCTAGATCCAGAATTCGTACAACCAGCTGCGAGAAGCTCATTCCCGCCTGACGCGCCGCCATCGGCACCAGACTATGACTGGTCATCCCTGGTGACGTATTCGCCTCCAGCAGATAATACTGTCCATCATTGTCCTGCATCACATCAATGCGCCCCCAGCCGCGACAGCCTAAAACTTTCCAGGCTTTCAGTACCAGAGACTGCATTGCTGCTTCCTCGGTTGATTCTTCACAACCAGGGCAGAAATATTTTGTCTCATCAGAGAGATACTTCGCTTCATAATCATAGAAGGTTCCAGCAGGTTGGATGCGAACTGACGGTAAAATTTCTTCACCGAGCACCGCAACCGTAAATTCTGGCCCACTGAGCCATTTTTCTACCAGAACTTCGTCATCATGTTGAAACGCTTGTGCTAAAGCCGCGGTCAAATGCTCACTCTCAGTGACTTTCGACATACCGACGCTTGAGCCTTCACGACTCGGTTTAACAATCAGCGGCAAGCCTAATTCAGCCACCTGGCTTAAAAGCTCATCAGTCAGCCCATTTTCAAACATGTCTGAAGTGATTGCCACCCAAGGCGCAACCGGCAATCCAGCGCCCTGCCACAGCAATTTGCTACGCAATTTGTCCATGGAAATCGCCGATGCCATGACGCCACTACCGGTGTAAGGCAGTGAAATCAGCTCCAGAAGCCCTTGCAAGGTACCATCCTCGCCGCCACGGCCGTGAAGCGCAATAAACGCTTTCTTAAAACCCATGTTTTTCAATTGAGTAACATCGGTCTCTTTCGGGTCAACCGGATGAGCATTCACACCCGCTTCACGCAACCCAGCCAACACTGCGGCGCCGGAGTTGAGCGAAACGTCGCGCTCAGCGGAAGTGCCGCCGAGAAGGACCGCGATTTTATCAGCCATGACGCGGTTCCTCCTGAGTTTGCGGCTTCAGTTTGATTTCAGCTAAGTTACGCGCGATTTTACCAATATTTCCCGCGCCCTGAATTAAGACGAGATCATTACCCGTCAGCACTGAAGCCAGCATTTCTGGGACCTGCGCCGGGTCGGAGACCAGGATAGGGTCCACTTTTCCACGACCACGAATGGTACGACACAGCGAGCGACTGTCCGCCCCAGGAATCGGGGATTCACCGGCGGCGTAGACATCCAGCATCAAAAGCGCATCAACCTGGGTCAGTACGTGGGCGAAATCGTCGTACAGGTCGCGCGTACGGGTGTAACGGTGTGGCTGGAATACCATCACAAGTTTCTTGTCCGGCCAACCTGCACGTGCAGCTTTAATCGTCGCATCCACTTCCGTTGGGTGATGACCGTAATCATCAACCAGCATCGCCGTCCCCTCTTTGCCGTTAACTTCAGCCAGCGGATACTCACCGAGGAAATCAAAGCGACGCCCCGTGCCCTGGAAGCTTTCCAGCGCATGCAAAATAGCGTCGTCCTCAATCCCTTCTTCAGTCGCTACCGCGACAGCCGCTGCTGCATTCAGCGCGTTATGACGGCCAGGAGCATTCAGCGTCACGCGCAGATTCTCTTTATCCTGGCGTATCAGCGTAAAGTGCCCCTGAGGGCCAATCTGCTGGTAATCTTCGACGCGCACGTCAGCATCATCACTAAAGCCATAGGTGGTTGTCTGACGGCCCACGCGCGGCAATAGCTCGCGGATCACCGGATCGTCAACACACATCACGGCACGACCATAAAACGGCAAGTTATGCAGGAAATTAATAAACGTCTGCTTTAAATTTTCGAAGTCGCCCTGGTAGGTATCCATGTGGTCGGCTTCAATGTTGGTGACAATCGCCACCATCGGCTGCAGATGCAGGAACGACGCATCGCTCTCATCGGCTTCCGCAATGAGATAACGGCTATGGCCCAGACGCGCATGCACGCCAGCCGCCTTCACCAGACCGCCGTTGACGAACGTCGGATCAAGTCCTGCTTCCGCATAAATACTGGAAACCATCGCGGTAGTAGTGGTTTTCCCGTGCGTCCCGGCAATGGCGATACCGTGACGAAAACGCATCAGTTCTGCCAGCATCTCCGCGCGGCGGATCACCGGAATACGCGCTTCATGTGCTGCCACGATTTCCGGGTTATCGGCGGAAATCGCCGTCGAGACCACCACAACGCTCGCATCGAGAACGTTTTCCGGGCGATGGTTGAAATAAATGGTGGCGCCCAACTTAGCCAACTGCTGCGTCACCGGGTTCGGCGCGAGATCGGAACCGCTGATCTGATACCCTTCGTTGGCCAGAACTTCGGCAATACCGCCCATTCCGGCGCCGCCGATGCCAACAAAGTGAATGTGCCGGACGCGACGCATCTCGGGCACGATAGAACGCAGTTTCGCCAGTTGTTGTGTATTCATTCTCTAAACGCCATCACTTCTACAATTCGGGCGACGCAAATGCGCCGCGATGATTAAGCCTTTACTGCCAGGCTCACTTCTTTCGCTACCCGCTCGGTAGCGTCCGGGATCGCCGCCGCGCGAGCGCGTTCAGCCATCTCTAATAATGTGTTGCGATCCCAGCTTGCCAGGGTGTCGGCTACCGCTTGCGCAGTGAACTGAGGTTGTTCAAAAATTTTGGCCGCGCCCGCTTTTTCCAGCGGCAGCGCATTCCAGTACTGCTGCCGGTCTTTATGCTGGAATGGCACAAAGATCGCGGGCAGACCGGCGGCGGCAATTTCGCTCACCGTCAATGCACCGGAGCGGCACACTACCACGTCAGCCCATGCGTAAGCGGCCGCCATGTCATCGATAAATTCGGTCACTTTGTGTTGCGGTTGACCAGCATCGGCATAAGCTTGCTCCACGGTCTGCTGACCGCCTTTTCCGCTCTGATGCCAGATAGTGATCGTCTCTCCCAGCAGCGCTGCAACCTGCGGCAGCGTTTGATTCAGGACGCGTGCGCCCTGTGAACCGCCAATCACCAGCACTCGCACCGGGCCGTCGCGACCGACCAGACGCTGTTGCGGCAGCGGCAGCGCCAGCACATCTACGCGCACCGGGTTACCGACGACTTCAGCATTAGCAAATGCACCAGGGAACGCCTGCATCACTTTAGTGGCGATTTTTGCCAGCCACTTATTGGTCAAGCCCGCGATACCGTTTTGTTCGTGCAGGACCACCGGAATACCCAGCGACCATGCCGCCAGACCACCAGGGCCTGAAACATAACCGCCCATGCCCATCACTACGTCCGGCTTAAAGCGTTTCATGATGGCGCGAGCCTGACGCCAGGCGTTAAAAATACGCATCGGCGCCAGCAATTGTGCTTTCAAACCCTTTCCGCGCAGCCCGGAGATATGAATGAAGTCGATTTCAATACCGTGTTTCGGTACTAAATCGGCTTCCATACGGTCAGCGGTTCCCAGCCAGCGTACCTGCCAGCCCTGTTCCATTAAATGGTGCGCAACCGCAAGCCCCGGGAACACATGTCCGCCCGTGCCGCCTGCCATCACCATTAACCGCTTTGTTTGACCGCTCATCGTGAACCTCGGGTAAACGCCTGGGCTTTCTCCAGACGCGTTTCATAATCAATTCGTAACAAGAACATAATCGCCGTCGACATAATCAGCAGACTGGAGCCGCCGTAACTTATCAACGGCAGGGTCAGACCTTTGGTCGGTAACATACCGGCCGCTGCCCCAACGTTTACCAACGCCTGGAAGCTGAACCATACGCCGATGGCGCAAGCCAGGAAGCCTGAGAAACGTTGGTTGATTTCCAGCGCTTTGCGACCGATGGACATGGCGCGGAAAGCGACGAAGAATACCATTAAAAGGGCCAGTACCACACCGATATAACCCAATTCCTCGCCGATGATGGCGAAGATAAAGTCGGTATGGGCTTCCGGCAGATACTCTAATTTTTGTACCGAGTTGCCTAAGCCCTGCCCCCACATTTCGCCGCGACCGAAGGCCATTAGCGATTGTGTCAGCTGGTAGCCGCTACCGAATGGATCTTCCCACGGGTTCCAGAAGGAGGTCACGCGGCGAATACGGTACGGTTCGGCTAAGATCAGCAGCACCACCGCAGACATCCCCATACCGATGATGGCGATGAACTGCCACAGCTTGGCACCGGCTAAGAACAGCATCGCCAGTGTGGTCACGAACAGCACCACCACGGTACCGAGGTCAGGCTGCGCCAGCAGTAAAATCGCCAGCACGAAAATCACGCCCATCGGCTTTAAGAAGCCACGCAGGTTGTTACGCACTTCGTCCGCTTTGCGCACCAGATAGTTGGCGATGTAGCAAAACAGCGACAGCTTGGTCAGCTCAGCAGGCTGAATACGCAGCGGGCCAAAGGCAATCCAACGCGATGCCCCGTTAACCGAGCTACCTACAACCAGTACAATCAGCAACATACCAATCGAGGCAATCAGCATAAAGGTACTATGGCGCTGCCAGAACGACATCGGCAAACGTAAGGTAATCAGTGATAAGCCAAGCGCCAGCAGCAGGTACAGGCCATCACGTTTGGCAAACAGGAACGGATCGTTCGCCAGACGTTGTCCCACCGGCATCGACGCTGAGGTCACCATGATAAAACCAATCGCCGCAAGACCTAACGTCAGCCACAGCAGCATACGGTCGTACATAATCAGGCTGTCAGAGTCTTTCTCTCGAGAGCCCATCACCCAGCCTTTCAGCGCGGCAAAAATCCATGCGAAAACACGCATGCCCGGCAGACGCGGCAACCTCAGTTGAGGCAATCTCAGGCGCGGGAGCGATAAACGCATCAACCTAACTCCTTCGCCAGACGAGCAAACACGTCACCGCGTTGCTCAAAACTTTTAAACTGATCGAGGCTGGCACAGGCAGGCGACAGCAACACCATATCGCCACTTTTCACCTGAGGCGCGAGCAGACGCATTGCCTGTTCCATGGTCTCAGTCTGTGTAGCCACTTCTGGACGAAGTGCGGCCAGTTCACCGCCGTCACGGCCAAAGCAGTACAGACGAACGTTGTCGCCGGTCAGATAACGTTGCAGCGGCGCGAAATCAGCAGATTTACCATCGCCGCCCAGCAGCAGGTGCAGCGTTCCGTCCACATGCAGGCCATTTAACGCAGCCTCGGTGCTCCCGACGTTGGTTGCCTTGGAGTCGTTGATCCAGCGCACGCCGTTATGTTCCAGCACAATCTGGAAACGGTGAGCCAGCCCGGTAAAGGTGGTCAGCGCTTTCAGACTCGTCGCACGTGGCAGGCCAACGGCATCCGCCAGCGCCAATGCCGCCAGGGCATTGCTGTAGTTATGCTGGCCGGTGAGCGGCATCTCTTTGACGTTCAGCACTTTTTCACCCTTAACGCGCAGCCAGGTTTCGCCCTGTTGGCGGTTTAGGTGATAGTCGCCCACATCCACGCCAAAGCTTACGCAGCGTTCGTCGGCACCGCGTACCGGCATGGTCAGGCCATCGTCGGCGTTAACTACGCAGATTTTGGCATTTTCATACACGCGTAGTTTCGCCGCACGGTACTGCTGTAATCCCAGCGGATAGCGATCCATATGATCTTCAGTGACGTTTAAGATCGTCGCAGCCGTCGCACGCAGGCTGCTGGTCGTTTCCAACTGGAAGCTTGAGAGTTCAAGGACGTATAATTCGCGAGCGGGATCTAAAAGCATCAGCGCTGGCAGACCAATATTGCCACCAACACCGACATTTACGCCTGCCGCTTTCGCCATTTCACCCACCAGCGTGGTGACGGTACTTTTACCGTTCGAGCCGGTAATCGCCACAATCGGCGCCTGTGCTTCACGGCAGAACAGTTCGATATCACCAACGATTTCAATACCCGCATCCGCCGCACGAGACAGTGCCGGGTGCGCCAGTGCAATACCGGGGCTGGCGACGATAAGGTCAGCCGCCATCAGCCAGTCTTCATTCAGACTACCAACGTAACGCTCTACCGTTTCCGGCAGTTTATCCAGACCGGGTGGCGTCGCTCGGGTATCCATGACGCGCGGCGTCACGTTCTGCGCAAGGAAGAAATCCACGCAGGACAGTCCGGTCAGTCCAAGACCAATGATGACGACGTTTTTACCCAGATAATCTGCCATGATTAACGTACCTTCAGCGTTGCCAGGCCAATCAGCACCAGCATCAGCGAAATAATCCAGAAGCGCACGATGACGCGCGGTTCCGGCCAGCCTTTCAGTTCATAGTGGTGATGAATCGGTGCCATCCGGAAGATGCGCTGACCGCGCAGCTTGAAGGAACCGACCTGCAAAATAACCGACAGAGTCTCTACCACGAAGACGCCGCCCATGATCACCAACAGGAATTCCTGGCGCAGCAGCACGGCAATAATGCCCAACGCACCGCCGAGTGCCAGCGAGCCAACGTCGCCCATGAAGACCTGCGCCGGATAAGTGTTGAACCACAGGAAGCCTAAGCCCGCACCAACGATCGCCGTACAGACAATCACCAGCTCCCCCGCGTGACGCAGGTAAGGAATATGCAAATAGCTGGCAAAGTTCATGTTGCCGGTCGCCCACGCCACCAGCGCAAAGCCCGCCGCCACAAACACGGTTGGCATGATAGCCAGACCGTCGAGGCCATCGGTCAGGTTGACCGCGTTGCCGGTACCGACGATAACGAAATAGGCGAGCAGAACGTAGAACAGACCCAGCTGCGGCATCACGTCTTTAAAGAACGGCACCACCAGTTCGGTCGCGGGCGTATCTTTGCCAGCCAGATACAGCGCGAAGGCCACGCCTAACGCAATCACCGACATCCAGAAATATTTCCAGCGGGCAATCAGGCCTTTGGTGTCTTTACGCACCACTTTGCGGTAATCGTCGACAAAACCAATAATGCCGTAACCGATAAGTACCGTCAGTACGCACCAGACATACGGGTTAGAGGGGTAAGCCCACAGCAACACGGAAACGGTAATGGCGGTCAGGATCATGATCCCGCCCATGGTTGGGGTGCCGCGTTTACTGAAGTGTGATTCTGGACCGTCGTTACGCACAACCTGACCAAAGGACATTTTTTGCAAGCGGGCGATCATGCGCGGGCCCATCCACAAAGAGATGAACAGCGCGGTCAGCAGGCTGACGATGGCGCGAAACGTCAGATAGGAAAAGACGTTAAAGCCAGAATAATATTTGACCAAATGTTCGGCCAGCCATACTAACATGTCCCGATCTCCTGTAATGCGCGTACAACCTGTTCCATGGCGGCACTGCGTGATCCTTTCACCAGAATGGTGATAGTTTTATGTTCGTTAATCAGCGTGTTAAGGCGTGCAATTGCCGAGGCCTTCTCGGTGAAATGCTCTCCTGCCCCGCTGGCAGCACTGATTGCCTGGCTTAATGTGCCAACGCTCAGTACGCGGTCGATACCTGCGGCTTTTGCCGCAGCACCGACCTGAATATGACAATCTTCACTTTCCGCACCCAGTTCTGCCATATCACCGACAACCAGCACGCGGTAGCCCGGCATTTCAGACAGCACCTGCACCGCTGCGGTCATTGAACCGACGTTCGCGTTGTAGGAGTCATCCAACAGCAGTTGAGTTTCCGACAACTGAATCGGGAATAAACGCCCCTGAACCGCTTTAAGCTGCGCTAATCCGGCTTTCACCGCATTTAAATCGGCTCCCACCGCCGTCGCCAGCGCGGTTGCGGCCAGCGCATTAGCGATGTTATGACGACCCGGCAGTGGCAAAAGTACCTCTGTGTTGCCATTCGGCGTATGCAGCGTGAAGACGGTGCCCTGTACGGTAATACGGATATCGCTCGCGCTAAAATCGCTGTCAGCCGCATCCGGCGAGAAGCGCCAGACGCGACGATCGCCAATGATCTGCTGCCAGTTTGCCCAATCGTTGTTATCCGCATTCAGGATCGCAACGCCGCTTTCCGACAGGCCGGAGAAAATCTCCCCTTTGGCCTTCGCAACCCCCGCTAATGAGCCAAAACCTTCCAGATGCGCTGCCGCCAGGTTATTCACCAGCGCCGCTTCCGGACGGGTCAGCCCCACGGTCCAGGCAATTTCACCCTGGTGGTTTGCCCCTAACTCAATCACCGCAAACTGATGTTCCGGCGTCAGGCGCAGTAATGTCATCGGCACGCCGATGTCATTATTAAGGTTGCCTGCGGTATAAAGCGTGTTGCCGCACTGTGCCAAAATGGCGGCGGTCATCTCTTTTACCGACGTTTTGCCGGAAGAACCGGTCAGCGCCACAACGCGTGCCGGAACCTGTTGACGAACCCAGGCCGCCAGTTCACCGAAAGCCAGACGGGTATCGCTGACCACCAGTTGTGGCAGATTGATATCGAGCTTACGGCTGACTAACAGCGCGCCCGCGCCGTTATCCTTGGCGGTTTGCGCAAAATCGTGCGCATCAAAACGTTCACCTTTCAGCGCCACAAACAGGCAACCCGCAGTGATTTTACGGGTGTCGGTGGTGACGTCTTCAATCAGCAGATCGTCACCCACAAGTTCAGCGTTAAGTACGCCGGAAAGCTGGCTTAGCGTTACGCCAATCATGCCACCACTCCCAGCAGACGCGCTGCGGTGATACGGTCTGAGTAGTCCAGACGGCGGTTACCCACAATCTGATAATCTTCATGGCCTTTGCCGGCCAGTAGCACAACGTCATTCTCTTTGGCCTGCATGATGGCGTTGGTCACCGCTTCGGCGCGGCCTTCCATCACCTTCACGTGCCCAGCATCAACCATGCCCGCCAGAATGTCGTTGATGATCGCGCGAGGTTCTTCGGTACGCGGGTTGTCATCGGTGACGACCACAATATCGGAGAACTCTTCGGCAATCGCACCCATCAGCGGGCGCTTGCCTTTATCACGGTCGCCGCCGCAGCCAAACACGCACCACAGCTTGCCAGCGCAGTGCAGACGCGCAGCCTGCAAGGCTTTTTCCAGCGCATCAGGGGTGTGAGCGTAATCGACAACAACCGTCGGTTTACCCGGTGCTGCGAAGACTTCCATGCGCCCACATACCGGCTGCAAACGCGCGGCGGTTTTCAACAGATCGGCCAGCGGGTAGCCCAGCGCCAGTAATGTTGCCAGCGCCAGCAGCAGGTTGCTGACGTTAAACGCGCCCATCAGGCGGCTTTCAATTTCGCCTTCGCCCCAGGTGGAGTCGAAACGAATGGTGGCGCCGCTATCGTGGTAATCCACAGCGATAGCTTTCAGCCAGCGACCGTGGCAGTTTGGGTTGATATGGTTTTCCATCGACACCGCGACGGCATCCGGCAGACGAGCCAGCCAGCGGCGGCCCACTTCATCGTCGGCATTCACAATCGCCTGGCCGCAGTGGTGGGTCGAATACAGCAGCCATTTGGCGGCTTCGTAATGTTCCATATCACCATGATAATCAAGGTGATCGCGGCTGAGGTTGGTGAACACGGAAGCCGCAAATTTCAGTGCCGCTACGCGGTGCTGTACCAAACCGTGAGAAGAGACTTCCATCGCTGCCATCGTCGCGCCCTGCGCAACCAGACCGGCGAGCACGTGCTGAACGTCAACCGCCGAACCGGTGGTGTTCTCCGTTGGGATAACTTTGTCCAGCAGGCCGTTGCCGACGGTGCCCATCACCGCGCTGGTTTCACCCAGCAGTTGGCACCACTGTGCGATCAGCTGCGTAGTGGTGGTTTTACCGTTAGTACCGGTGACGCCAATCAGGCGCAGACTGTCCGACGGTTCTTGGTAGAAACGCCCGGCCAGTGCCGATAAGCGTTCGTTTAACTGGCTGAGGTAAATAACCGGCACGCCGTGAATTTCACGGATTTCACCGTCGGTCGCTTCATCTTTTGCCTCGGCTACAACTGCCGCGACGCCTTGCGCAATTGCCTGCGGGATATAACGACGCCCGTCCGCCTGATGACCTACTACCGCTACGAAAAGATCGCCCGATGCAGCCACACGGCTGTCGAGCGTCATCTCCCGCAGTACTCGCTCCGGTGCATTTGGCACCCACGGAGCAAGAAGGTCGCGCAAATTACGATCTGCCACCTGATCCCTCGCCTTGATTCGTTACTAAATCATTTTTATCGCCCGTTGCCAGCGCGTCCGGTTCAATGTTCATCGTGCGCAATACACCGCCCATGATGGCTCCAAAGACCGGCGCGGAAACGGCGCCGCCGTAGTATTTACCCGCCTGCGGGTCGTTGATGACCACCACCAGCGCAAAACGCGGCTGGCTGGCTGGCGCAACGCCTGCGGTGTAAGCAATGTATTTGTTGATGTAGCGCCCGTCCGGGCCAACTTTTTTCGCCGTACCGGTTTTAATCGCAATACGGTAGCCTTTAATCGCCGCCTTCACGCCACCGCCGCCAGGCAGCGCCACGCTTTCCATCATATGTACGACGGTACGGACGGTAGATTCAGGGAAGATGCGCTCACCGGGAACCGGCGGATCAACTTTGGTTATCGACAGCGGACGGTAGATACCGTAGCTGCCAATCGTTGCGTAGACTCGCGCTAACTGTAACGGGGTTACCATTAGCCCATAGCCGAAAGAGAAGGTGGCCCTCTCTATGTCAGACCACCGTTGTTTTTGAGGGTATAAGCCACTGCGTTCTCCGACCAACCCCAAATTGGTCGCTTTTCCCAGCCCAAAACGTGAGTAAGTATCTACTAACGCTGAGGACGGCATCGCTAACGCCAGCTTGGAAACACCGACGTTACTCGACTTCTGTAGAACCCCGGTCAGGGTTAATTCGCTGTAGCGCGCCACGTCTTTGATTTCGTGACCGTTAATTCGATATGGAATGGTGTTCAGCACGGTGTTTTCACGTACGACACCGCGCTGCAAGGCCGTCATGACGACCATCGGTTTTACCGTTGAACCCGGTTCGAACACGTCAGTGATCGCCCGGTTACGCATGGTGTCTTTCGCCGTGCCGGTAAAGTTATTCGGGTTGTAGGATGGGCTGTTGGCCATCGCCAGTACTTCACCGGTTGTCACATCAACCAGTACGGCGCTGCCGGATTCCGCCTTGTTAAAGGCGACGGCGTTATTCAGCTCACGGTAGACCAGCGCCTGTAAGCGCTCGTCTATGCTCAACGCCAGATTGTGCGCGGCCTGGCTGTCAGTTGAGGAAATATCTTCGATGACTCGGCCATAGCGGTCTTTACGGACAATTCGTTCACCCGGCTGGCCGGTGAGCCACTTGTCGAAGCTCTTCTCAACCCCTTCAATGCCCTGGCTATCAACGTTGGTAAAACCAATTAAGTGAGCGGTCACTTCACCAGACGGATAGTAACGGCGCGATTCTTCACGCAGGTAAATCCCCGGTAACTTCAGTTTTTTGATGTAATCTGCCATGTCAGGGTTAACCTGACGCGCCAGATAGATAAAACGCATGCGTGGATTGGTGTTGATACGTGTGGCCAACTGGTCGAGCGGCATATTCAGCGCATCGGCCAATGCCTTCCAGCGGTTATTCAGTACCACACCACCCGCTTCGTGCAGTTCTTTCGGATCGGCCCAGATAGCTTTCACCGGTACGCTCACCGCCAGCGGACGACCAGAACGATCGGTAATTAAGCCTCGCGAGGTCGCCACTTCCTGCACGCGTAACGAACGCATGTCGCCCTGACGCACCAGCATGTCAGGTGCGATGATCTGCAACCAGGCGACACGCCCCAGCAAGAAGCCCAATGCAATCAGAATACAGCCGCAAAGCAACGCAAAACGCCAACTGATAAAGTTGGCCTGTTCTTCCTGACGTTTCGGTTTAAGCGTTTTTTTTGCCGCCGGTTTCATGCGTTGCAATAATCCTTATTTTTGAACAACAATGTTTTCTTTTGATGGATCAACATGTTGCATCTGCAACTTTTCAGTAGCGATACGTTCGACACGGCTATGATCGCCAAGAGCATTCTCTTCGAGGATCAGGTTTCGCCATTCAATATCTAACGCATCGCGCTCCAGCACCAACTGTTCACGTTGGGCTGTTAACAGGCGAGTATGGTGAGCGGTCGTCACCACCGTTACCGCCGTCACGATAATGCAAATGAACAGACAGAGTGGCAGCTTCCCATGTTGCAAAAGGTCGTCGCGAATAACGCCAGGCAAGGCATGACGTTCGCCATTTCCTAACGACCCGGTCACTTTGCTTAAGGCTTCTGTCACTCTGCTGATCATGCGTTCGTCCTTTCTGCAATACGCAGCACTGAACTACGAGCACGTGGATTCTCAGCCACTTCTTCTTCGCCCGGCATCAACTTGCCTAGCGCTCGTAAATGACGGCCACCCAGTTTCCTGAGTTGCTCTTCAGTCATCGGTATCCCAGCCGGAACCTGTGGACCGCGGCTCTGTTCACGCATAAAGCGTTTCACAATGCGGTCTTCCAGCGAATGGAAGCTGATGATTGACAGCCGCCCACCCGGGGCCAGCACGCCAAGCGAGCTTTTTAGCGCTTGCTCTATCTCCTCCAGCTCACTGTTCACCCAAATACGCACCGCCTGGAAGGTACGGGTTGCGGGGTGTTTGAATTTGTCTTTCACCGGCATCGCAGCGGCAATCACTTCTGCCAGCTCTTTGGTACGCGTCATCGGCTCAATACGGTTGCGATCCACGATGGCGCGCGCAATGCGTTTACCAAAACGTTCTTCACCGAAGGTTTTAATCACCCAGGCAATATCCGCTTCTTCTGCCGTTTGCAGCCATTCGGCCGCCGACTGACCGCGCGTCGGATCCATACGCATATCCAGCGGGCCATCACGCATAAATGAGAAGCCGCGTTCAGCATCATCAAGCTGCGGTGAGGAGACGCCAAGATCGAGCAGAATGCCGTCGATCTTGCCGACCAGGTCGAGTTCGGCTACGTAATCCGCCAGCGCCGAGAAAGGACCATGCACGATGGAAAAACGCGGATCATCAATGGTTTTAGCCACCGCAATCGCTTCAGGATCGCGGTCGATCGCGATCAAACGCCCCTGCTCACCAAGCTGCGAGAGGATGAGACGTGAGTGACCACCACGGCCAAAAGTGCCATCGATGTAGATACCATCTGGACGGATATTGAGGCCGTTAACGGCGTCGTCCAGCAGTACCGAAGTATGTTTAAAGTTTTCCATCATTTTATAAGGACAAATCCTGCAATCGCTCCGACAGCGCCCCTGAAGCAGATTGCTCAGCGTCGATATCTTCCTTGACCCGTTGATACCAGGCCGTTTCATCCCACAGCTCAAATTTATTGAACTGCCCGACCAGCATCACTTCTTTGGTCAATCCGGCATGTTGCCGTAAAACCGGCGCAATCAATAATCGCCCCGCATTATCCATCTGACATTCGCTGGCATGCCCTAACAGCAACCGTTGTACACGGCGCTCGGCGGGATTCATGCTCGACAGACGCGATAGTTTTTGTTCGATAATTTCCCATTCAGGCAAAGGGTAAAGCAGCAGGCAGGGGTGATGGATGTCAATGGTGCAAACCATTTGACCGGTAGCGCTCTCGAGCAGCGTATCCCGATATCGGACAGGGACGGCTAAGCGCCCTTTGCTGTCAAGATTGACTAACGTTGCCCCTCGGAACATGCCAGCCTCTCCCCTTATCACCACTTTACCCCACAAATTCCCACTTTAAGGAGTTTACGGAGCAGAGGAAAAGCTTGTCAAGCCAGCATCAATGCCAACGGAGTCCAAAAACCACTATTTACAGCCGATATTAGCCATGATTAAAAATCATCCAACCTGCGAAGCAAATTAACGTCATGAATACCCGCAAGAAAAATACAGGGTGATTCACACCACGTTAACGTGACGAAATATCTTCAAAAGAATATATAAAGTGTCAGTTTGCGACGCGAGCGGCATTTTAGGACATTCTGCAGTTGGTTAACAGTCCTTGTGGCAAGCCCCGACAAGGAATTCGCGGGCGACTGGCTGCGCATTCTGGTAGGTGGGTGATGAAGTGTTTGTTATTTCGGCAATCCGCCCGGAAAATGTAACAAAATAATACACAAATAATATATTTTTACTTTGTGTTCACATTAATAAACAACAAAACGCTCAAAAAAGAGAAATTAAATAGAGGGCTAATAAAAATTAAGGAATTATCTGAATATCCACACGGGAATAATGTTTAAAAGGATGAAGGTAATAACGTGTACCTTCATCCTTTAATGTTTATCGACGGCTCAGGCTGCCACGATGGTAAAGATTACGACGAATACGGCTGAGGCCCGGTTTTGGCTTACGAGGTTCATCAAGACTTGCCAGTACAATCTCCAGCACACGCTCCGCAACATCGCGGTGGCGCTGGGCTACGGCCAGCACTGGGCATTGTAAGAAGTCGAGCAACTCGTTATCGCCAAAGGTGGCAATGGCTAAATCGGTCGGCAGCTTACCTTCACGACGCAGCGTAACATCCATCACCCCTTGTAATAGCGCAAAGGAGGTGGTGAATAACGCCTGTGGCATAGGATGAGTCTCAAGCCATTTTTCAAACAGCGCCGCCGCAGCTTCGCGTTCATAACTATTGGCATAGAGGAAATGCACTTCACGCGGATCCTCTTTCCAGGCCGTACGGAACCCCTGCTCACGCAGATAACTGACCGACAGCTCCGGCAATGCGCCGAGATAAAGCACCGTTTCTGCCGGGAAGGTACGCAACTCAGCGGCGAGCATTTCAGCATCGTCCTGATCGGCGCCCACTACGCTTGTGAAGTGTTCACGGTCAAGCGCGCGGTCAAGCGCAACAATCGGGAACGAGTCATTAGCCCAGCGTTGGTAGAACGGATGTTCTGGTGGCAGAGAGGTTGAGACAATAATGGCATCCACCTGACGTTGCAGCAGATGCTCAATACAGCGCATTTCGTTATCCGGCTGATCTTCAGAACAGGCGATCAACAGCTGATAACCACGCTGACGAGCCTGACGCTCAAGATAGTTGGCGATGCGCGTATAGCTGGTATTTTCCAGATCCGGAATCACTAATCCGATGGAACGCGTACGTCCTGCACGCAGGCCGGCGGCAACCGCGTTAGGATGGTAGTTGTGCTCACGCACCACGGCCATCACTTTTTCGACAGTCTTGTCGCTTACACGGTACTGCTTCGCTTTGCCGTTAATCACATAGCTGGCGGTGGTTCGGGAAACACCGGCAAGCCTGGCGATCTCATCCAGTTTCACAATTGCCCCTTGCTTTATAAGTATAATCCGTAACATCTAAACGCAGAATGATCTCATCGGCAATAGCTTTTCGTCGCACTTACTGCGGGTTTCGCAAAAAAAAGCCCGACATCGGGGTCAGGCTACGATAAAGCGATGAGATCCAGCCTAGCGCATAATCTTGTCGCCACGCGACAATCCCACCACACCTGAACGTGCCACTTCAACAATTCGGGCAACGTCACGCAGCGAGGCCAAGAAGGCGTCCAGTTTATCACTGGTGCCCACCAGTTGTACGGTATAGAGCGATGGCGTGACATCAATAATCTGCCCACGGAAAATTTCCGTGTTGCGTTTAACCTCATCGCGACCATAACCGCTGGCCTGAACCTTCACCAGCATGATTTCACGTTCAACATGACCGCCTTGCCCAAGCTCGGTCACGCGCAGCACATCGACCAGCTTGTGCAGCTGCTTTTCAATTTGCTCGATGGTTTTCTCATCGCCGACCGTCTGAATGGTCATTCGCGACAGCGTTGGATCGTCAGTGGGCGCGACGGTCAGGCTCTCAATGTTGTAACCGCGTTGTGAGAAAAGCCCAATCACGCGGGATAGCGCCCCGGACTCATTTTCCAGCAATACCGATAATATCCGACGCATAATCAGGTTCTCTCCGTTTTACTCAGCCACATCTCGTCCATTGCCCCACCGCGGATATGCATCGGGTAGACATGTTCGCTTCCATCAACGCAAACATCGACAAACACCAGGCGGTTATTGCGCACCTGTTCTAGTGCTTCAGTCAGCTTGCTCTCAAGCTCAGAAGGTTCGGTGATACGGATCCCCACATGGCCATAAGCCTCAGCAAGACGAACAAAGTCCGGCAGCGACTGCATATACGACTGGGAATGTCGGCCAGAGTAGATCATGTCCTGCCACTGCTTCACCATCCCGAGATAGCCATTGTTCAGGTTAAGCACCAGCACCGGCAGATTGTATTGCAGCGCGGTGGACAGCTCCTGAATATTCATCTGAATACTGCCATCCCCCGTGACGCAGACCACCGTCTCATCCGGCAGCGCCATCTTAACGCCTAACGCCGCGGGCAGACCGAAGCCCATGGTGCCCAGTCCACCGGAGTTTATCCAACGGCGCGGCTTATCAAACGGATAGTAAAGCGCGGCAAACATTTGATGCTGACCGACATCGGAGGTCACGTAGGCGTCACCGTGGGTCAATCTCCAGACAGCTTCCACCACAGCCTGCGGCTTAATCTTGCCACTTTGGGTGTCATACTTCAGGCACTGACGAGCACGCCACTGTTCTATCTGCTGCCACCAGTCGCGAATATCATCCAGCGGTTGCGCGGCGCTCTCTTGATCCAACAGTTCGAGCATTTGATCCAACACTAATCCCGCGTCACCCACGATCGGAATGTCGGCGGGTACCGTTTTTGAGATCGAGGTTGGATCAATATCGATGTGCAAGACCGTTGCATCCGGGCAGTACTTCGCCAGATTGTTGGTTGTACGATCGTCAAAGCGGACGCCGACTGCGAAGATCACATCGGAGTGATGCATGGTCATGTTGGCTTCATAAGTGCCATGCATACCGAGCATGCCCAGCGCCTGACGATGCGTCGCCGGGAAAGCGCCCAGCCCCATCAATGAGGAGGCGACCGGTAAATTAAGTTTTTCGATAAGCGTACGCAGCTGTGTATGGCATTCAGCATTCACCACCCCGCCGCCCACGTATACCACCGGTTTTTTCGCAGCGATAAGCGTTTGCAGCGCGCGTTTAATCTGCCCTTTGTGACCCGTCGTTGTAGGGTTGTACGACCGCATACTTACCGAATCAGGCCAGACGTACGGTAGCTTATTCGCCGGATTAAGAATGTCTTTTGGCAGGTCTACCACCACCGGGCCGGGACGTCCGCTAGCGGCCAGCCAAAAGGCTTTTTTTAACACACCGGGAATATCTTCAGTTTGTTTCACCAGGAAGCTATGTTTCACGACCGGACGCGAGACACCGACCATGTCGCACTCCTGGAAGGCGTCGTAACCGATTAATGACGTCGCCACCTGGCCTGACAGCACAACCAGGGGAATGGAGTCCATATAGGCTGTCGCAATCCCGGTGATAGCGTTAGTCGCCCCCGGGCCCGAAGTCACCAGCACCACGCCAACTTCCCCAGTGGCACGAGCCAGACCGTCGGCCATATGCACCGCCGCTTGTTCATGACGCACCAATACATGGTCAATACCGCCAACCGTATGTAGCGCATCGTAAATATCGAGAACCGCGCCTCCCGGGTAGCCAAATACCTGCTTCACGCCCTGATCGATTAACGATCGGACGACCATCTCGGCTCCAGACAACATCTCCATGGTTTGCCTCCCGGCTTAATCTTCTTGATGACGGGGAATTCATTTTCCCGAAGTCATGTGCTGACGGCAAAACGGTATCCGCCAGCGCTGAATAATCTATAACGAACTAACATAACCGCTCGCCACCAGGCAGGCAATTCGCACATCAGGAGTAGATCCGGTACTAAAAAGAGGAAAAATAAGGGGAAAGGAGAAAATGATGGAAGATTACTTCAGTAATAAGAAAAGGAGGGCGTAGATACTCGGACGAAACGTCTCATTACAGGTAAACCTGAATTTTTTACTTTATCGCCGGACGAACCGGCGATAAACAACAGGATAATATTTTATATTTCTGAGGATTTACAAAATAAATATGATATTAATAGCGACTATCTACGGATACGAATCACTGCTGACGACATGCGTTAATCAGAAGCTCTTCCATCCATTGATGGCCTTTATCTCGCCCTGCCGCTTCATGCCAAGAAAGGTAGCAAGTACGACTATTGAGCTTCATTGGCAGCGGTAATACTTGCAGACCCAGTTGCTCAGAGAATTCTTCAGCCAGACGGCGCGGAGCAATAGCCACCAGATGAGTTTGAGAAACGACATTCAGTACGCTTATTAATGCCATTCCCTGATAGGCAATACGGCTTTGTTTATCAATCGAGTCATACCATGGCTGGCTAAATGAGGCATAACGATCGAGGGAAACAACGGCATGTTCTTCCTGATAAACCACTGCTTCTGTGACGGGGCCATTAATGCGCGGGTGTTTCTTACTGACCACCAGCACCATCTCATCATTAAATAATGGTACGCAGGCAAACTCAGGACGACGGAACTCTTCATAGCCAAGAACAAATTCAATTTCCTGGTAACGAAGCTGATGTTCTGTATTTTGATTTAAGGATGACTTAAACACCATGTGAATATGTGGCGCTACTTCATTCACCTTATTGAGGATAATTGAGGTGAGGTAATTATCCAGTGGGCTACATACGCAGATATTAAATACCCGCTCGCTGCTCAATGGTTCAAAGCCTGAACCCGGTAACTCATTTTGCACTAGCTGCAGCGCCTGGCGTACTGAACCGAACAGTTGAAACGCCCGGGCCGTCGGCTGAATACCACGGCCATAACGAACAAACAGTTCATCATTAAACATCACCTTCAAACGAGCAACAGCGTTACTTACCGCCGGCTGTGACATGCCAAGGATATGGGCGGCACGCGTGATGTTCTGCTCCTGCATCACCGCATCAAATACGGTAAGCAAATTTAAATCGACCATCCGAAGCTGCGGTTTAGTTCCTTCATTAGCGGATACACGCTGTTGCCCTGAGGCGTTAATTACGCTATCAGACTCCACTGTCATACAAAACTCCCTTTGCAAAATCGCAGAAATATATTGAGGCTATATGATTTACCATGCATATAAGATCCAAAAAAGAGAATTCAATAAAAATAAGAATATATAAAGATGAAAAAAGCAGCTTCTGGAGGACAAAAGTTGCTCTTATTTATATCACCAAGTTGATAGCACGCAGTTTACCCATAGATCGCGCGAATATACAACATGCCTAAAGTGGACCCCACTTTTAAGGATTTATTAAATTGTATTTTTTAAATCTTAATTTAAATTAACATTTTATTATCAGAGATACTCTTTATTAATCTACAACCCCCAACAGCAAGCATGACAAATTCATAACTATCATAATGATAGCGGAATCAGAAAAGCATGACGAAGACGTGTTTGATTACAATAAATCATGTTTAAATGCGACAAAGTATGAAAATCATGAATTAACATAAAAAATGATCCGCTATAAAATGAGACCTTCGTCAGCACAATTAGCTAATCCTGCCGTTTCGTTAACGCCGGTAATTCTCCTGGTTTCTCCAGACAGGGTTGACATCAGAAAGCATATCCAGTACCACTAATAGCATATCGAATTCATCTGGAGAATGATGACCATGTTCCGTACAACTCGCTTCAACGGCCTACTACTACTAAACGCCTCTTCTGTGCGCGGTAGGCTGGTGTGCGACGTTCTGCGTTAGTCATCATCAGTTAAACAAAAACCCGCGCCACTGCGCGGGTTTTTTTATGCTCGTAGCAAGGCGCCCAAATTCAACCAAGGACCTAAACCATGAGCCAGCAAGTCATTATTTTTGATACGACCTTACGTGATGGTGAACAGGCATTACAAGCAAGCCTGAGCGTGAAAGAGAAGCTGCAGATTGCTTTTGCCCTCGAACGTATGGGCGTTGACGTGATGGAAGTCGGGTTTCCGGTCTCTTCGCCGGGCGATTTCGAGTCTGTGCAAACTATCGCGCGCAATATTAAGAACAGCCGCGTTTGTGCTCTGGCGCGTTGTGTAGAGCAGGATATTGATGTCGCTGCCGAATCTCTGAAGATTGCCGAAGCATTCCGGATTCATACTTTTATTGCGACCTCACCGATGCACATCGCCACCAAGTTACGTAGCACGCTGGAAGAAGTCATCGAACGTGCGGTGTATATGGTGAAACGTGCACGTAACTATACCGACGATGTCGAATTCTCCTGTGAAGATGCGGGCCGCACACCAATCGATCAGCTGTCCCGCGTGGTTGAAGCGGCAATTAACGCCGGTGCCACCACCATCAATATTCCCGACACCGTCGGCTACACCCTGCCGTTCGAGTTCTCCAACATTATTACCGGCCTGTACGAACGCGTTCCAAACATCGATAAAGCGATTATCTCCGTGCACACCCACGACGACCTGGGTATGGCGGTGGGTAACTCACTGGCGGCAGTTCATGCTGGCGCACGCCAGGTTGAAGGCGCGATGAACGGTATCGGTGAGCGTGCAGGTAACTGCTCACTGGAAGAGGTCATCATGGCGATTAAAGTGCGCAAAGACATCATGAAAGTGCACACCGCCATCAACCACAATGAAATCTGGCGTACCAGCCAGACCGTCAGCCAGATTTGCAACATGCCAATCCCAGCAAACAAAGCGATTGTTGGCACCGGTGCCTTCGCTCACTCTTCCGGCATCCACCAGGATGGCGTACTGAAGAATCGCGAAAACTACGAAATTATGACCCCAGAATCCATCGGCCTGAATCAGGTGCAGTTGAACCTGACCTCTCGCTCTGGCCGCGCCGCCGTGAAGCACCGCATGGAAGAGATGGGTTACAAAGACACCGACTACAACATGGATCACCTGTACGACGCATTCTTGAAGCTGGCGGACAAAAAAGGTCAGGTCTTCGACTACGACCTGGAAGCGCTGGCGTTCATCAATAAACAGCAGGAAGAGCCAGAGCATTTCCGCCTGGACTACTTCAGCGTCCAGTCCGGCTCCAGCGATATCGCTACCGCCTCCGTGAAACTGGCCTGCGGTGAAGAGACTAAAGCCGAAGCCGCCAACGGTAACGGCCCGGTTGACGCGATTTATCAGGCAATTAACCGCATCACCGGCTACGACGTTGAGCTGGTGAAATATGACCTGAATGCTAAAGGCCAGGGCAAAGACGCACTGGGCCAGGTGGATATCGTGGTGACCTACAACGGTCGTCGCTTCCACGGCGTCGGTCTGGCAACAGATATCGTCGAATCCTCCGCAAAAGCGATGGTCCACGTACTGAACAACATCTGGCGCGCCGCCGAAGTCGAAAAAGAATTGCAACGCAAAATTAAGAATAACGAGAACAACAAGGAAACTGTGTAATGTCGAAGAACTACCATATTGCTGTGTTACCCGGTGACGGTATTGGCCCGGAAGTGATGACACAGGCATTGAAAGTCCTGGAAGCTGTGCGTCAACGTTTTGATATGCGTATTACCACCAGCCATTATGACGTCGGTGGTATCGCCATCGACCGCCACGGTGAACCATTGCCGCAGGCCACTGTAGACGGCTGCGACCAGGCCGACGCGATTTTGTTCGGCTCCGTGGGTGGCCCGAAATGGGAAAACCTGCCGCCAAACCAGCAGCCAGAACGCGGTGCGCTGCTGCCGCTGCGTAAACATTTCAAGCTGTTCAGCAACCTGCGTCCAGCGAAGCTGTACCAGGGGCTGGAAGAGTTCTGCCCGCTGCGCGCCGATATCGCCGCTAACGGCTTCGACATTCTGTGCGTCCGTGAACTGACCGGCGGCATCTACTTCGGTCAGCCGAAAGGCCGCGAAGGCAGCGGTCAGCACGAGAAAGCGTTTGATACCGAGGTGTATCACCGTTTTGAGATCGAACGTATTGCGCGCATTGCATTTGAATCTGCGCGCAAGCGTCGTCACAAAGTGACCTCTATTGATAAATCCAACGTGTTGCAGTCCTCGATTCTGTGGCGCGAAATTGTTAGCGAAATCAGTAAAGAGTATGCCGACGTTGAACTGGCGCATATGTATATCGACAACGCTACGATGCAGCTGATTAAAGACCCGTCCCAGTTCGACGTGTTGCTGTGTTCCAACCTGTTCGGCGACATTCTCTCCGACGAATGCGCAATGATCACCGGCTCTATGGGGATGCTGCCATCCGCCAGCCTGAATGAAGAAGGCTTTGGTTTGTATGAACCTGCCGGTGGTTCAGCGCCGGATATCGCCGGTAAAAATATCGCTAACCCGATTGCGCAGATCCTGTCTCTGGCGCTGCTGTTACGCTACAGCCTGGACGCCAACGATGCCGCTACCGCCATTGAAGCCGCCATTAACCGCGCGCTGGAAGAAGGCGTACGGACCAGTGATTTAGCCCGCGGCAGTGCGGCAGTCAGTACCGATGAAATGGGCGATATCATTGCCCGCTATGTTGCCGAAGGGGTGTAACCATGGCGAAGACCTTATACGAAAAATTGTTTGAAGCGCACGTGGTCTATGAAGCGCCAAACGAAACGCCGCTGTTGTACATCGACCGCCATCTGGTACACGAAGTCACGTCACCACAGGCGTTTGACGGCCTGCGTGCGCACAAGCGCCCAGTGCGTCAGCCGGGTAAAACCTTCGCCACCATGGATCACAACGTCTCTACGCAGACCAAAGACATCAACGCCTCCGGCGAGATGGCGCGTATCCAGATGCAGGAGCTGATTAAGAACTGCAACGAATTCGGCGTTGAACTGTATGACCTGAACCATCCTTATCAGGGCATCGTACACGTAATGGGGCCAGAGCAAGGTGTTACCCTGCCAGGCATGACCATCGTGTGCGGCGACTCCCACACCGCCACCCACGGCGCGTTCGGCGCGCTGGCGTTCGGTATCGGCACCTCAGAAGTCGAACACGTACTGGCGACCCAGACCCTGAAACAGGGCCGCGCCAAAACGATGAAGATTGAAGTCAACGGCAAAGCAGCACCGGGCATCACTGCCAAAGATATCGTGCTGGCGATTATCGGTAAAACCGGCAGCGCGGGCGGTACCGGCCACGTGGTGGAATTCTGCGGCCAGGCGATTCGCGACCTGACCATGGAAGGCCGTATGACCCTGTGCAACATGGCAATCGAACTGGGCGCCAAAGCGGGTCTGGTCGCGCCAGATGACACCACTTTCAACTACGTTGAAGGCCGTCTGCACGCGCCAAAAGGCAAAGATTTTGACGATGCCGTCACCTACTGGAAAACCCTGAAAACTGATGACGGAGCGACCTTTGATAGCGTCATTACCCTGCAAGCAGAAGACATTGCACCGCAGGTCACCTGGGGCACCAACCCCGGTCAGGTCATTTCCGTTAATGACAACATTCCAGACCCGGCCTCCTTTAGCGATCTGGTCGAACGCGCCAGTGCAGAGAAAGCGCTGGCTTATATGGGACTGAAGCCGGGTATCCCGCTGACCGACGTCGCTATCGACAAAGTGTTTATCGGTTCTTGTACCAACTCACGCATTGAAGATTTGCGCGCGGCGGCGGAAATTGCCAAAGGCCGTAAAGTCGCTCCAGGCGTGCAGGCGTTGGTCGTGCCAGGCTCTGGCCCGGTGAAGGCGCAGGCGGAAGCGGAAGGTCTGGATAAGATCTTTATCGAAGCCGGTTTTGAATGGCGTCTGCCGGGCTGCTCTATGTGTCTGGCGATGAACAACGACCGCCTGAATCCGGGCGAGCGCTGTGCCTCCACCAGCAACCGTAACTTTGAAGGTCGTCAGGGCCGCGGTGGACGTACTCACCTGGTCAGCCCAGCAATGGCCGCTGCGGCCGCAGTAACCGGCCATTTCGCCGACATTCGTAGCATGAAATAAGGAAACCATCATGGCAGAGAAATTTACCCAACATACGGGACTGGTGGTGCCACTGGATGCCGCGAATGTCGATACCGATGCGATTATCCCAAAGCAGTTCTTACAGAAAGTGACCCGCACTGGCTTTGGCGCGCACCTGTTTAACGACTGGCGCTTCCTTGATGACAAAGGTGAACAGCCAAACCCTGAGTTCGTGCTGAACTTCCCGGAATATAAAGGCGCGTCGATTCTGCTGACACGCGAAAACTTCGGCTGTGGTTCGTCGCGTGAGCACGCGCCGTGGGCGCTGACCGACTACGGTTTTAAAGTGGTTATCGCCCCAAGCTTCGCGGATATCTTCTACGGCAACAGCTTCAACAACCAGCTGCTGCCGGTGACGTTGAGCGATGCGCAGGTTGATGAGCTGTTTGCACTGGTGCAAGCAAATCCGGGGATTAAATTCGAAGTTGATCTGGAAGCGCAGGTGGTCAAAGCCGGGGAGAAATCCTACAGCTTTAAAATCGATGATTTCCGTCGCCACTGCATGATTAACGGCCTCGACAGCATCGGTTTGACCTTGCAGCATGAAGGCGCGATTTCCGAGTACGAGAATAAGCAACCGGCGTTTATGCAGTAATTTGTTACGCTGCGCCTTGTCCGAGCTACCATTTAATGTAGCCCGGACAAGGCGCGAACGCGCCGCCTCCGGGGAGGCTCAACTGCTCTATACGTCCTTCACCCGCCACGTCATCGCCAGTGTCACCACCGAAATCCCCGCAATCACCCAGTACACCGAGAAGTGGCCAAAATTCTGCGCCAGCGCTCCCTGAATAATCCCGGCTAAAATCACCCCAGTTGAGATGCTATTGGTAAACAGCGTGGTCGCCGCCCCTGCCCGTCCCGGCATCAGATCCTGGAACCACAGCATGCCAATCCCGGCGACAATACCAATAAAAACAGCGTTAAATAGCTGCAATACCAGCAACGACGTATGGCTGTGGAAGAAAATCAGGCCGATATAAAACAGCACGCCAGCGGCCACCGCCGTCACCATCATCCGCCGCTTACCAAAGCGCTTCACGTAGTAACCTGCAAGGATCATCGCCGGAATCTCCAGCCCAGCTGCCGTACCCATCAAGATCCCCGCCAGGCTATCCGGCAGGCCAAGATCGCTGCTGATCCACAATGGCATATCGATGATATACATGGTGTTGCAGGTCCACATCAGCGTGGAGGCGATAAACAGCATACGAACGTTGCTGTCCTTCCAGCCACTGATAGGAAGCTGCACGGTGTCAGCAGGCTGCTCAACTCGCGCCACCGAAGGCAGCGTCAACGCGATTAGCGCAAGGCTGATGGCAAAAATAGCCGCTGCAATCGAGAACATGGCGGTAAAGCCGTAGTTCAACGCCAGCATAAAGGCCAGCGGCGGGCCAATAACCCACGCCAGCGATAATTGCGCACGCATCACCGAGCTGAACATCACCACTTCACGCGCTGAACTGTCAGCATACTCACGCGCCAGCGCAAACAGCTGTGGCATGGCGGCATTAGCAATCGAGGCCAGCAGCACTCCGCAGGTAATCAGCGTTAAATAATGCCGATTAAAAGCGAACAGCAGCGCGTTACCCACCGCCATCAGACAACAGAACATAATCAGTTTACGACGATCGCCCCGGCTATCGGATCGCTTTGCCAACCCAAGACTGACGACGATCCCGGCTACCGCGTTGACGGTATAAAACAGGCCAACCCAGAACGGCTGTACGCCCACTTCCCGGCTGAGATACAGGCTTAACGTTGGTGCCTGTAGCGCCCCCGCGATCCCCATAATAAACGCCACCATCATAAAGGCAGCATAAACACCGTTGAGACGTCGTCCCATCGTCATTAACCAGAGCATGTGAAATCCTTTGTGCACGCGAGAGAATAAAAAAAGCCAGCAGATGATACCTGCTGGCAAATACTCAGTCACACATGATTAGGCGAATTAATGTTCAGAGGTCGGTTTCGTAACTTCCCACTGCATCAGATAGTTCAGCATTTCAAGCCGTTGTGCCGTTGCCAGGCGGGCCAGCCAGGAAACATGTTTGGTGGCAGAGAAATATCGCTGATAGAACTGATACATGGTGACCTCCTCGCTTCATCGAAAGCAATTATTGGCTTAATATAGGGATTAATAAATTGCTGAGTTTTTATCAGGAGTTCCCCTTTTATGTCCTCAGGTCGATTGCAACAACAGTTCATCCGCTTATGGCAGTGCTGCGAAGGAAAATCGCAGGAAACCACGCTAAATACTCTGGCCGAATTACTGAGCTGTTCACGCCGCCATATGAGGACGCTATTGAATACTATGGAAGCGCGCGGCTGGCTGACCTGGGAGGCGGAGGTCGGGCGCGGCAAGCGTTCAAAGCTTACCTTCCTCTATACCGGGCTGGCGTTGCAGCAGCAACGTGCGGAGGATCTGCTGGAGCAAGACCGGATCGATCAACTGGTTCAACTGGTCGGCGATAAAGCCGCGGTACGCCAGATGCTGGTTTCGCATTTAGGCCGCAGCTTCCGCCAGGGGCGGCATATTTTGCGCGTGCTTTACTACCGTCCGATGCACAATTTACTGCCAGGAACTGCTCTGCGGCGTTCTGAAACCCACATCGCGCGGCAAATTTTTAGCGCATTAACCCGAATCAACGAGGTAAATGGGGAACTGGAAGCCGATATTGCGCACCATTGGCAGGCAATTTCCCCATTACACTGGCGTTTTTACCTCCGCCCCGGCATTCATTTCCATCACGGCCGTGAATTGGAGATGGAGGACGTCATCGCGTCACTGCACCGCAGCATGACGCTTCCGCTGTATTCGAATATTTCGCGTATCGACTCCCCTACCGCCTGGACACTGGATGTCCACCTTACGGAACCCGATCGCTGGCTGCCGCTGTTATTAGGTCAGGTCTCAGCGATGATCCTGCCGCGCGAGTGGCAGTCGCTGCCCGACTTCTCACGCATGCCGGTTGGCACCGGCCCGTACTCGGTCGCCCGTAACAATCAAAACCAGCTTAAGATCCTCGCCTTTGATGATTACTTCGGTTTCCGGGCGCTTATCGATGAGGTTAACGTCTGGGTATTGCCGGAAATCAGCGAGGAGCCCAACGGCGGCCTGACGCTACAGGGCACCACCCAAAGCGAAAAAGCGGTCGAAAGCCGCCTTGAAGAAGGTTGCTATTATTTACTGTTCGATGCCCGCAGCCCGCGCGGCAACAACCCGGCGGTACGCCAGTGGCTGAGCCACATTTTCCACCCTAACAACCTGATTTATCACGCAGGCGAACAGCACCAAAGCCACTGGTTCCCGGCCTATGGTCTGCTGCCGCGTTGGCACCACGCCCGCAGCCGCGCCTGTGAAAAACCGGCCGGGCTGGAATCGGTGACGCTGACCTATTATCGCGAACACATTGAACACCGAACGATTGGCCTCATTATGGAAGCCCTGCTGGCGGAGCATCAGGTCAAACTGAATATTCAGGAAGTGGAGTATGAGGAGTGGCACCAGGGCGAGGTGGTCAGCGATATCTGGCTCAACAGCGCCAACTTTACGCTGCCGCTGGATTTCTCGTTATTTGCCTTTCTGTATGAAGTACCGCTTATCCGCAACTGTATTCCCATCGACTGGGAGCAGGACGCCCAGCGCTGGCGCGCCAATGCGCTCCCGCAGGCCGACTGGTGCCAACAACTTATGGAGAATCAGTCCATTGTGCCGCTCATTCACCATTGGCTGATGTTACAGGGGCAACGCAGTATGCGCGGCGTGCGAATGAACACGTTAGGCTGGTTTGACTTTAAATCAGCCTGGTTTGCGCCACCGGATCCATAAGGCTTTTGATTTATTCACGTTATCATTACAATGTGGCGTTCTCAACGGGGTGCTAAACACAAACGCGTGTATTGGCTGAGAAAGACCCGTCGAACCTGATCCGGATAATCCCGGCGAAGGGATTTGGGGCTCACTCAAAATCCTTTGCCACCATGAATAAAGGTGCAAAGTGCTCAAAAAATTACTCCCACTGCTGGCCCTCATTGCCGTGCCAGCCTTCGCTAAACCCGTTCTCACGGTCTACACCTACGATTCCTTCGCCGCCGACTGGGGCCCTGGACCTGCGGTCAAAAAATCGTTTGAGGTCGACTGTCACTGCGAGCTGAAATTCGTCGCGCTGGAAGATGGCGTATCGCTGCTTAACCGTCTACGAATGGAAGGCAAAAATAGCAAAGCCGACGTAGTATTGGGGCTGGATAACAACCTGCTTCAGGCCGCGACTGAGACTAAACTGTTCGCCAAAAGCAACGTTCCGGCAAGCGCCGTCAACGTGCCGGGCGGCTGGAACAACGATACCTTCGTGCCGTTCGACTACGGCTACTTCGCTTTCGTCTACGACAAAAACAAACTGAAAAACCCGCCAAAAAGCCTGAAAGAACTGGTCGAAAGCGATCAGAAATGGCGGGTGATTTACCAAGATCCTCGCACCAGTACGCCGGGCTTAGGCCTGCTGCTGTGGATGCAGAAAGTCTATGGCGATAAAGCACCGGAAGCGTGGCAGAAACTGGCGGCGAAAACCGTTACCGTCACCAAGGGCTGGAGTGAAGCCTACGGTCTGTTCCTGAAAGGGGAAAGCGACCTGGTGCTGAGCTACACCACCTCACCGGCGTATCACATCATCGAAGAGAAGAAAGATAACTACGCGGCGGCAGCCTTTAGCGAAGGTCATTACCTGCAGGTGGAAGTGGCAGCGAAAACCGCCGCCAGTAAACAGCCCAAACTGGCGGATCAATTCCTGAGCTTTATGGTTTCCCCAGCATTCCAGAATGCGGTACCAACCGGTAACTGGATGTATCCCGTGACTCACGTTGCGTTACCGGAGGGCTTTAACAACCTGGTGAAACCACAAACTGCACTGCAATTTACGCCGCAACAGGTCGCAACCGATCGTCAAAACTGGATTAACGCATGGCTCCGCGCCGCCAGCCGCTAATTCCTCACTGGCTCTTTCCGGGGCTTGCGGCCACCACGCTGATGGTGGCCGTCGCCCTGGCGGCATTTTTGTCGTTATGGCTAAACGCACCAGAAACCTCATGGTCGACTCTGCTTGCCGACAGCTATCTGTGGCACGTGGTGCGATTCTCCTTCTGGCAGGCGTTCCTTTCGGCACTGCTGTCCGTCATTCCTGCCATTTTCCTTGCCCGCGCGCTCTACCGCCGACGCTTCCCCGGCCGCCAGCTGTTACTACGGCTGTGCGCCATGACGCTTATTTTACCGGTCCTGGTCGCCGTATTCGGTATTCTGAGCGTTTACGGTCGTCAGGGCTGGCTGGCTCAGCTTTGCGCCTGGCTCGGCTGGCAGTGGAATTTCTCACCCTACGGCCTGCAAGGTATTCTGCTGGCACACGTGTTCTTTAATATGCCGATGGCAACCCGCCTGTTGCTCCAGGCGCTGGAGCAAATTCCCGGTGAGCAGCGCCAAATTGCGGCTCAGCTTGGCATGCGCGGCTACCCGTTTTTCCGCCTGGTAGAGTGGCCATGGTTGCGGCGTCAAATTTTACCCATCGCCACGCTTATCTTTATGCTCTGTTTCGCCAGCTTCGCCACCGTGCTATCGCTGGGCGGCGGGCCGTCGGCCACCACCATCGAGCTGGCTATCTACCAGGCGCTGAACTTTGATTACGACCCCGCGAGGGCAGCGATGCTGGCGATCATTCAAATGGTCTGCTGTCTGTCGCTGGTGTTATTAAGCCAGCGCCTGAGCCGAGCGATTGCGATTGGCAACACGCAGGTTCACGGCTGGCGTGATCCTGACGATCGCTGGCACAGCCGAATCGCCGACATACTACTGATTTTGCTGACGTTGTTATTACTGCTGCCGCCGCTGCTGGCGGTGATTTTCGACGGCATCAACCCCACGATGTTCCAGGTGCTGGAGCAACCCATTTTATGGCAGGCGCTGACGACATCCCTGCGCATAGCCCTCGCCGCTGGCCTGTTATGCGTGATACTGACCATGATGTTGCTGTGGAGCAGCCGCGAGCTGCGGGCGCGCAACCGACCACTCGCCGGTCAGGCGATGGAGCTCAGCGGGATGTTGATTTTGGCAATGCCGGGGATCGTGCTGGCAACCGGCTTCTTCCTGCTGCTGAACAACACCATCGGCTTGCCCGACTCCGCCGATGGCATTGTGATTTTCGCCAACGCGCTAATGGCGGTGCCGTATGCCATCAAAGTGCTGGAGACGCCGATGCGCGACGTCACCGCCCGCTACAGTATCCTGTGCGAATCGCTGGGGCTTTCCGGCATAAATCGGCTACGGGTCGTGGAACTGCGCGCCCTCAAACGCCCCCTGGCGCAAGCGCTGGCGTTTGCCTGCGTGCTATCAATTGGTGATTTCGGCGTGGTGGCGCTGTTTGGCAATGAAGAATTCCGCACTCTGCCGTTTTATCTCTATCAGCAAATTGGCGCCTACCGCAGCCAGGACGGCGCGGTGACCGCGTTAATTCTGCTGATACTGTGCTTCGTACTGTTTACCGTGATTGAAAAAATACCCGGACGCCATGCTAAAACTCAATGATGTCACCTGGCTGTATCAGCATTTACCGATGCGTTTTACCACATCAATCGCGCAAGGCGAGAAGGTGGCGATCCTCGGCCCCAGCGGTGCGGGTAAATCCACGCTGCTCAACCTGATCGCCGGTTTCCTGCCGCCTGCCAGCGGCACGCTAATACTTGAAGGACGGGTACATACCGATACACCGCCATCGCAGCGGCCAGTGTCGATGTTGTTTCAGGAAAATAATCTCTTTAGCCACCTGACGGTACGGCAAAATATTGGTCTCGGCATGAGCCCACGCCTGAAACTCAACGCCGAACAGCAGCGAAAGCTCGCGGTCATTGCTCAGCAGATGGGCATTGAAACAATGCTGGACAGGCTGCCCGGCGAGCTTTCCGGCGGGCAGCGTCAACGCGCGGCGCTGGCGCGTTGTCTGGTGCGCGAGCAGCCAATATTGCTATTGGATGAACCCTTTTCCGCGCTCGACCCAGCGCTGCGTCAGGAGATGCTCCAGCTGGTTGACGATGTCTGTCAGCGTCAGCAATTGACGTTATTGATGGTGTCACACAGCGTAGAAGATGCCGCGCGCATCGCAACGCGGGCGATGGTGGTGGCCGACGGACGTATCGCCTGGGATGGTGATACGCAGGAATTGTTAAGCGGTCGCGCCAGCGCGTCTGCACTGTTGGGCATTCGCGGGTGAGTTTTGCCGGATGGCGATGCTGACGCATCTTATCCGGCCTACGCCACCTAACATCCCGCGAACACACGGGCACATTACAGCCCCACCACCTTGCGCAAAATCCCAACATACACCGGCATCAGCGGATGACGTATCACGCTCACCAGTGCGACCACCGCCACGCCCATCACCAGAGGTGATAGCCACAACAGACGCTGGCGCGGCAATAGCGCGCTCAGCTTGTCGTGACTCTCTTTCGCACTACGCCATAGACGCCAGCACAGCCAGCCCGCAACCCACAACAGTAGCGCCGCCGCCAGCAGCAGCCACTTAAAGCTGGCGCTGTTTTCATCCGCCGGAATATCAATCGCCGCGCCAGCAAGAATTCCCGGCAGGAAGTACAGCGGCGGCCATAGCACGCAGCCGATAATATTGGGGGTAATAAACTTGGATACCGGCAGGTCGAGCATCCCCGCGACCATTGGCACCAGCGGGCGCGTCGGGCCGACAAAACGACCGAGCAGAATGGTAAACATGCTGTGTTGATGCAGCGCATGCTCGGTTTTATCCAGCAGCGCGCGATTCTTCTTCATAAACGACCAGCGGTGCAGCGGCTTTTTAAACCGCCAGCCCAGCCAGAATGAGATCCAGTCGCCAAGCAGGCAGCCAATAATCCCCACCAGCCATGCCTGCCAGAAATTCACCTCGCCGCTGCCAATAAGCGCGCCAAGCCCGGCCATCATCACGGTACCCGGCAGAATCAATCCGACTAACGCCAACGATTCCAGAAACGCGACCAGCGCGACCGCAATCAGCGAATAGGTCGTAGATTGCGTAATAAAGTGTTCCAGCATTTCTTGCATAGTGTGCCCGGTTTGAAAACGAAGCAGGGATTCTCCAGAGCGCCTCCCGCGACGTCAAGCCTTCAATTATCAGTAAAGTTTACTGGCAAACACAAAACCCGACACACCACATTTCCGTTTCTTTACTTTTTATTCACATCCCGCACGAAATTCACTCGGGCTAGCACCGGTACACTTCTTAAAAACGCGCGAGAAGTAGAGCTGATCTTCAAAGCCGACATTGCGCCCTACGCTAGCAATTGGCATCCGCGTGGTACTGAGCAGCAGTTTCGCCTGGCTCATACGTTGATCCTCACGCCAGCTCAATACGCTGACGCCCAATTGCTGACGAAAGAGATGCGATAAGCGCGATGGTGAGAGACAAACATGCTGCGCGACGCTTGCGATATCAAAGTGGCTGTCCGCCAGATGGTCGCTGATGTACTGACAGGCGTCGCGCACCCGGTTATCCATCGGTGGATGCAGCGATTCATTAATCGCCTCCATGCGGCGCAGCAGCAACTGTTCCAGCAGGTTGATGGCCAGGAGCTCCGAATAGCGCCCAACGCCCTGCCCGGCATCGATAATCTTGCCGAACAAACTGGTTATCTCCGCCTGATGCGCTTCATCCGGGCGATAAAAACCGGTTTGCGCCACGATAGCGGGCCAATGCAGCCATTCATGCCAGTAGGCGCGTGGGCGGAAGTAAACCCACTGGTGATACCACTCACTGGCGTCGGGATGGCGACCATAATGATGAATCTCCCCCGGCGGGAACATCAGCATATCGCCCTGACGGCAGACAAACTGTTTGCCCTGGTTTTCAATCACCCCTTCACCACGCACCGTCATATTGAGAATAAAGCCTTTCATGCCTAGCGGCCGGTCGATAAAGAAATCCAGATAGCCTCCGGCTTCAATCGGCGTTAATCCCGCCACCAGATGGGCGTTAAACGAATAGCCGGGCAACAAGGGATCGTTTTGCATTTCAGCCATTTCTGTTCACTCTCATTGTTACCAGAAGAAACCAATTATCCATATTCATCTTTTTATCCTTATTGCCACCGCACGATATCAACAACAGAACCTGCACCACAGTCAAGCCCGTTATTTCAAGGCACTTAGAGAATCAGTCGGGGAATTCCCTGCGCTCAGGGTAACAACTGAAGTGTCTATAAAGACGACAGAAAAGTCCACATTGATTATTTGCACGGCGTCACACTTTGAGAGGTGACAGCAATATTGTCCATAAGATTAGCGGTTCCCGCCTGACGGTTTTGTGCGGAGATATCTACTGTTTCACTATCACGTTTTCTTTGAGATGGAGTAACACGATGGCAATCGCAATTGGCCTCGATTTTGGTAGTGACTCAGTACGCGCTCTGGCCGTAAATTGCGCGACGGGCGAAGAAATCGCTACCAGCGTTGAATGGTATCCACGCTGGCAGGAAGGGCGTTTCTGCGACGCGCCAAATAACCGCTTCCGCCACCACCCTCGCGATTATATTGAGTCGATGGAAGCTGCGCTGAAAAGCGTACTGGCGGAACTCTCAAGCGACCAGCGCGCGGATGTGGTAGGTATTGGCGTCGACAGTACCGGCTCAACGCCCGCCCCTATTGATGCCGACGGCAACGTGCTGGCGTTAAAAGAAGAGTTCACCAACAACCCCAATGCGATGTTCGTGCTGTGGAAAGACCACACTGCCGTCGAAGAAGCCGAAGCCATCACCCGCCTGTGTCATCAGCCGGGCAAAGAAGACTACTCCCGCTATATTGGCGGCATTTATTCCAGCGAATGGTTCTGGGCCAAAATTCTCCACGTGACCCGCGAAGACCGCGCCGTTGCCGAGGCCGCCGTATCGTGGATCGAGCTGTGCGACTGGGTTCCCGCACTGCTTTCCGGCACGACTCGTCCGCAAGATATCCGCCGTGGTCGCTGTAGCGCCGGGCATAAATCCCTGTGGCACGATAGCTGGGGCGGCTTACCACCTGCATCGTTCTTCGACGAGCTGGATCCTATTCTCAATCAGCATCTGTCTTACCCGATGTTCAACGAAACCTGGACGGCAGATGTACCGGTCGGCACGTTAACCGCCGAGTGGGCAGAGCGTCTGGGCCTGTCCGCAAAAGTGGTCATTTCCGGCGGGGCGTTTGACTGCCATATGGGCGCAGTCGGCGCAGGCGCACAGCCAAATGCGCTGGTGAAAGTGATTGGCACCTCCACCTGCGACATTCTGATTGCCGATAAAAACAGCGTGGGTAACCGCACGGTGAAAGGCATTTGCGGCCAGGTTGATGGCAGCGTGGTGCCGAACTTTATCGGTATGGAAGCGGGTCAGTCAGCCTTTGGCGATATCTACGCCTGGTTTGGTCGCGTGCTTGGCTGGCCGCTGGAGCAGCTTGCCGCCCAACATCCTGAGCTGAAAGAACAGATCAAAGCCAGCCAGAAACAGCTTCTCCCAGCGCTGACCGAAGCGTGGGCCAACAACCCGTCGCTCGACCATCTACCGGTGGTGCTCGACTGGTTTAACGGTCGCCGCACGCCAAACGCCAACCAGCGCTTAAAAGGCGTTATCACCGATTTGAATCTGGCCACCGACGCCCCGGCGCTGTTTGGTGGGCTGATTGCCGCCACCGCCTTCGGCGCACGCGCCATTATGGAGTGCTTCACCGAGCAAGGTATTCCGGTCAACAACGTGATGGCGCTGGGCGGCATCGCCCGTAAAAACCGCGTCATCATGCAGGCTTGCAGCGACGTGCTGAACCGTCCGCTACAGATTGTGGCCTCCGATCAATGCTGTGCGCTAGGCGCGGCCATTTTTGCCGCCGTCGCAGCCCGCGTTCATGCCGATATTCCGAGCGCGCAGCAACAGATGGCCAGCCGCGTCGAACATACCCTACAGCCGCGACCACAGCAGGCTCAGCGCTTTGAAGAACTTTATCAGCGCTACCAGCAGTGGGCCGTGACAGCCGAACAACATTATCTTCCCGCTGCTCCTGCGGAAAAATCCGCGACCTCCTCTGCGGCGTTGACTCATTAAAGGATACGACTATGACCGTTTTTGATAATTATGAAGTGTGGTTTGTGATTGGCAGCCAGCATTTATATGGCGCAGAAACTCTGCGTCAGGTCACCCAAAACGCAGAGCACGTGGTGAATGCCTTAAACGCCGAAGCCAAGCTGCCGTGCAAACTGGTGCTGAAACCGCTGGGTACCCGTCCGGATGAAATTACCGCTATTTGCCGCGATGCCAACTACGATACCAAATGTGCTGGTCTGGTCGTCTGGCTGCACACGTTCTCACCGGCGAAAATGTGGATCAATGGCCTGACACAGCTGAACAAGCCACTGCTTCAGTTCCACACTCAGTTCAACGCTTCCCTACCATGGGACAGCATTGATATGGACTTTATGAACCTGAACCAGACCGCGCACGGCGGCCGCGAGTTTGGCTTCATCGGCGCACGTATGCGCCAGCAGCACAGCGTCGTCACCGGCCACTGGCAAGAAAAACGCGCCCAGGAACGCATCGGCGACTGGATGCGTCAGGCGGTGTCCAAACAAGATACTCGTCAGCTGAAAGTGTGCCGCTTTGGCGACAACATGCGTGAAGTAGCAGTGACCGACGGCGATAAAGTCGCCGCACAGATTAAGTTCGGTTTCTCCGTCAATACCTGGGCGGTGGGCGACCTGGTGCAGGTGGTTAACGCCGTGACCGACGGTGAAATCAGCGCGCTGGTTGATGAATATGAAAGCAGCTACCGTCTGACGCCCGCAGCGCAAATCCACGGCGACAAACGCCAGAATGTGCTGGATGCCGCGCGTATCGAACTGGGGATGAAACGCTTCCTCGAAGAAGGCGGTTTCCACGCCTTCACCACTACTTTTGAAGATTTGCACGGCCTGAAACAACTTCCGGGTCTCGCCGTGCAGCGCCTGATGCAGCAAGGCTACGGCTTTGCGGGCGAAGGCGACTGGAAAACTGCCGCCCTGCTTCGCATTATGAAAGTGATGTCGACCGGTCTACAGGGCGGCACCTCATTTATGGAAGACTACACCTACCATTTCGATAGCGGTAACGACCTGGTGCTCGGCTCGCACATGCTGGAAGTGTGCCCGTCTATCGCGGTAGAAGAGAAACCGCTGCTCGACGTACAGCACTTAGGTATTGGTGGCAAAGCGGATCCGGCGCGTCTGATCTTCAACACCCAGACGGGTCCGGCGATCGTTGCCAGCATGATCGATCTTGGCGACCGCTACCGCTTGCTGGTGAATACCATCGAAACGGTAAAAACCCCGCACAACCTGCCAAAACTGCCGGTGGCTAACGCTCTGTGGCAGGCGCATCCGAATCTGGAAACTGCATCTGAGGCGTGGATCATTGCCGGTGGCGCGCACCACACCGTGTTCAGCCACGCGCTGACGCTGGACGATATGCGCCAGTTCGCTGAGCTGCACGATATCGAAATTGCCGTTATCGATAACGATACTCGTCTGCCAGCGTTTAAAGATGCGCTGCGCTGGAACGAGGTGTATTTCGGGTCTAAACGCTAAACCGCTTGCCCCTCACCCTAACCCTCTCCCCACGGGGGAGAGGGGATATTCCGAGTGCGTACTTCGCCTTTCTCTCTCCCTTCGAGAGGGGGTGCGTACTCTGCCTTGCTCCCTCTCCCTTTGGGAGAGGGCCGGGGTGAGGGAAATCCAGACACGGAGCCAACAATGTTAGAAGAACTTAAACAACAGGTGCTGGACGCCAATCTGGCGCTCCCTAAACACAACCTAGTCACCTTAACCTGGGGCAACGTCAGCGCCGTCGACCGCGAGCGCGGGGTGCTGGTGATTAAACCGTCCGGCGTCGACTACAGCGTGATGACCGCCGACGACATGGTGGTGGTGAGCATTGAAACCGGCGAAGTCGTGGAAGGCAAGAAAAAGCCGTCTTCAGACACCCCGACCCACCGCCTGCTGTATCAAGCGTTTCCCACACTCGGCGGCATCGTCCATACCCACTCGCGCCACGCCACCATCTGGGCACAGGCGGGGCAGTCCATTCCGGCAACCGGCACCACTCACGCCGACTATTTCTACGGTGCGGTCCCGTGTACTCGCCTGATGACCGATGCGGAAATTAACGGCGACTACGAATGGGAAACCGGTGCGGTAATCGTCGAAACCTTCCGCGAGAATAAGATTGATCCGGCGCAAATGCCTGGCGTACTGGTGCACTCCCACGGCCCGTTCGCCTGGGGAAAAAATGCCGAAGATGCGGTACACAACGCTATCGTGCTGGAAGAAATTGCTTATATGGGCATCTTCTGTCGCCAGCTAGCACCGCAGTTGCCAGATATGCAGCAAACGCTGCTGGATAAGCACTACCTGCGCAAGCACGGGGCAAAAGCGTATTACGGACAGTAATCCGTAGCCCGGCCAAGCGCAGCGCCGCCGGGATCCCCCCATACCTGTATAAATCTCCAGCATAAACTCATAAACCAGGCTATAATCAAGCCTGGTTTTTTATTGATGAGAGCACGCGTGACGCAGCCACAAGCCGGTTTTCTACTGACCCGTCACTGGCGGGATACCCCGCAAGGCACAGAGCTGACCTTCTGGCTTGCGACCGACAACGGCCCGCTCCAGGTCACGCTGCCGCCGCAAGAATCGGTAGCGTTTATCCCTGAAGCCCAGCGTGCACAGGTTGAACGTCTAATACACGGCGAAAATGGCCTGCGTCTGGCACCCCTCACCCTCAAAGATTTTCACCGCCAACCGGTGTTTGGCCTTTACTGTCGCGCGCATCGCCAACTAATGCGGCTAGAGAAGCTGTTGCGCGAAAACGGCATTACCGTGTATGAAGCCGATATTCGCCCGACGGAGCGTTACCTGATGGAGCGCTTTATCACCGCGCCCGTGTGGGTCGAAGGCGAGATGCGCGGCAGCGTGCTGCGCAACGCACGTATGAAGCCCAATCCAGACTATCGCCCACCGCTGAAGTGGGTGTCTCTGGATATCGAAACCAGCCGCCACGGCGAGCTGTATTGCATTGGGCTTGAAGGCTGCGGGCAGCGCACCGTCTATATGTTAGGGGCGCAGCCAGACCAAGCGCCACAGGTCGATTTCCACCTCGAATACGTTGCCAGCCGCCCACTGCTGCTGGAAAAACTCAACGCCTGGTTTGCCGAACACGACCCGGATGTGCTGATCGGCTGGAACGTCGTGCAGTTTGATCTGCGCGTACTGCAAAAAAGCGCTGAACGCTATCATGTCCCTCTGCGATTTGGCCGCGGCGGCAGCGAACTGGAATGGCGTGAGCACGGCTTTAAAAACGGCGTCTTCTTTGCCCAGGCTGCCGGACGACTGATTATTGATGGCATCGATGCCTTAAAATCCGCCTTCTGGAGCTTCTCTTCTTTTTCATTAGAAAACGTCTCCCGGGAGCTGCTCGGCGAAGGGAAAGCGATTGATAATCCGTGGGATCGGATGGACGAAATTAACCGCCGTTTCGCCGAAGATAAGCCTGCGTTAGCCATCTATAACCTCAAAGACTGCGAACTGGTCACCCGCATCTTTCATAAAACGGAAATCATGCCTTTCCTGCTGGAACGCGCCACGGTCAACGGCCTGGCGGTCGACAGGCACGGAGGCTCGGTTGCTGCCTTTGGCCATCTCTATCTCCCGCGCATGCATCGGCTGGGCTACGTTGCGCCAAATCTTGGCGAAGTTCCGCCACAGGCCAGCCCCGGCGGCTATGTTATGGACTCCCGCCCCGGTCTGTACGATTCCGTACTGGTGCTGGATTACAAAAGCCTATACCCATCGATCATTCGTTCGTTCCTGATAGACCCGGTTGGCCTGATTGAGGGCATGGCACACCCTGAACAGCAGCACAGCACCGAAGGGTTTCTTGATGCGTGGTTCTCCCGCGACAAACACTGTCTGCCAGGGATTGTCGGCCAAATCTGGGATGCGCGTGATGAAGCCAAACGCCAGCACAATAAACCGCTATCGCAGGCGCTGAAGATCATCATGAACGCCTTCTACGGCGTGCTGGGAACCAGCGCCTGTCGCTTTTTCGATCCACGTTTAGCGTCGTCGATCACCATGCGCGGTCATGCGATCATGCGCCAGACCAAAGCGCTGATTGAGTCTCAGGGTTATGACGTCATTTACGGTGATACTGACTCCACTTTCGTGTGGCTTAAGCGTGCGCACAGCGAGGAAGACGCCGCCGCGATTGGGCGTTCGCTGGTAACGTTTGTCAACCAGTGGTGGGCCGACGAGCTACAAAAAAGCAATCTCACCAGCGCGCTGGAACTGGAGTTCGAAACTCACTTCTGCCGTTTCCTGATGCCCACCATTCGCGGTGCCGATACTGGCAGTAAAAAGCGCTATGCCGGGATGATTCAGGAAGGTGATAAGCAGCGGATGCTCTACAAGGGGCTGGAAACGGTACGTACCGACTGGACGCCGCTCGCTCAGCAATTCCAGCAGGCGCTCTATTTGCGTATTTTCCGCAATGAGCCTTACCGCGATTTTATCCTCGACACCATCAATAAATTGATGGCAGGCGAGCTGGACGAACAGCTGGTTTACCGCAAACAACTCCGCCGTCCGCTGGCGGAATATCAACGAAATATTCCACCGCACGTGCGCGCCGCCCGGCTGGCTGATGAACACAATGTGCGGTTAGGTCGTCCGCAACAGTACCAACAACGCGGCAGCATTCGCTACGTCTGGACCACCAATGGCCCGGAACCGCTGGCCTATCAGCAATCCCCGCTCGATTATAATCACTACCTGGATAAACAATTAGCACCTGTCGCCGAAGGAATTCTCCCCTTTGTTGACGATGATTTTGCTACAATAGTGACAGGGCAACTGGGTCTATTTTGACAGGTGACTAACGTCGCGCCATCCAGTACCATAGCGCCCTTTCCATTCCTGGACCTCATTCACTCGCCGCCTTCCTTTAGGTGGTGGATGGATATTGCCTGCAATTTATTAAAGATAGAGCCGAACGCATATGCCTTTTACACTTGGTCAACGCTGGATAAGCGATACAGAAAGCGAACTGGGACTTGGTACTGTTGTTGCAATGGATGCACGCACCGTCACCCTGCTCTTTTCGGCAACCGGAGAGAACCGTCTGTATTCCCGTAGCGACTCCCCCGTGACCCGCGTAATGTTTAATCCCGGCGACACGATTACAAGCCATGAAGGCTGGCAGTTGCAGGTTGATGAAGTAAAAGAAGAAAACGGTCTGCTGGCGTACATTGGTACCCGCCAGGACACCGAAGAAGCGAACGTTATGCTGCGTGAAGTGCTGCTCGACAGCAAACTGGTATTCAGCAAACCACAAGACCGCCTGTTTGCCGGGCAAATCGACCGTATGGATCGTTTCGCCCTGCGCTACCGCGCGCGTAAATACCAAAGCGAGCAGTACCGTATGCCGTGGAGCGGCTTACGCGGCCAGCGTACTAGCCTGATTCCGCATCAGCTCAACATCGCACACGATGTTGGTCGTCGCCACGCGCCACGCGTTCTGCTGGCGGATGAAGTCGGTCTGGGTAAAACTATTGAAGCAGGGATGATCCTGCACCAACAGTTACTGTCTGGTGCCGCACAGCGCGTGCTGATTATCGTCCCGGAAACCCTGCAACATCAGTGGCTGGTCGAAATGCTTCGCCGCTTCAACCTGCGCTTTGCGCTGTTTGATGACGAACGCTACGCCGAAGCCCAGCACGACGCCTACAACCCGTTTGAAACCGAACAGTTAGTCATTTGCTCATTGGACTTCGTGCGCCGGAGTAAGCAGCGCCTTGAGCACCTGTGCGATGCCGAATGGGACATGATGGTCGTGGATGAAGCCCACCACCTGGTGTGGAGCGAAAACGCGCCAAGCCGCGAGTATCAGGCAATTGAACAGTTGGCTGAACGCGTACCAGGGATCCTGCTGCTGACCGCGACCCCGGAACAGCTGGGAATGGAAAGCCACTTTGCCCGTCTGCGCCTGCTCGACCCAAACCGCTTCCACGATTTTGAGCAGTTTGTTGAAGAACAAAATAATTATCGTCCGGTTGCCGATGCCGTTGCACTGCTGCTGGCAGGTAATAAGCTCAGCAACGATGACCTGAATATGCTCGGCGAGCTGATTGGCGAGCAGGATATTGAAGCCCTGCTGCAAACCGCCAACAGCGAACGCGACGGCGCAGAAGCCGCGCGTCAGGAACTGGTTTCCATGCTGATGGACCGCCACGGCACCAGCCGCGTGTTGTTCCGTAACACCCGTAACGGCGTGAAAGGCTTCCCGAAACGCGAGCTCCACACCATCAAGCTGCCGCTGCCAGCTCAGTACCAGACAGCCATTAAAGTCTCCGGCATCATGGGCGCACGTAAAAGCGCTGAAGAACGCGCTCGCGACATGCTGTACCCGGAGCAGATTTATCAGGAGTTTGAAGGCGACACCGGTACCTGGTGGAACTTCGACCCACGCGTCGAATGGCTGATGGGCTACCTGACCAGCCACCGCTCGCAGAAAGTACTGGTGATCTGCGCCAAAGCCACCACTGCATTGCAGTTAGAGCAGGTTCTGCGTGAACGCGAAGGCATCCGCGCCGCCGTGTTCCACGAAGGCATGTCAATTATCGAACGCGACCGCGCAGCGGCCTGGTTTGGTGAAGAAGACAGCGGCGCGCAGGTACTGCTGTGTTCAGAAATCGGTTCAGAAGGCCGTAACTTCCAGTTCGCCAGTAACCTGGTGATGTTTGATCTGCCGTTCAACCCGGATCTGCTGGAACAGCGTATTGGCCGTCTTGACCGTATCGGTCAGGCGCACGATATTCAGATTCACGTCCCATACCTTGAAAAAACCGCCCAGTCCGTGCTGGTGCGCTGGTATCACGAAGGTCTGGACGCATTCGAGCATACCTGCCCAACCGGTCGTACCATTTACGACAGCGTGCACGATCAGCTGACGACCTATCTGGCCGCGCCAGAAACCGTCGAAGGTTTCGACGATCTGATCAAAACCAGCCGCGACCAGCACGAAGCGCTGAAAGTGCAGCTGGAACAGGGTCGCGACCGTCTGCTGGAGATCCACTCCAACGGCGGCGAAAAAGCGCAGAAATTGGCAGAAAGCATCGAAGAGCAGGATGACGACACCAATCTTATCGCCTTTGCAATGAACCTGTTTGATATCGTTGGTATCAACCAGGATGACCGTGGTGAAAACCTGATCGTCCTGACCCCGTCCGATCATATGCTGGTGCCGGACTTCCCGGGCCTGCCGGAAGATGGCTGTACGGTGACCTTTGAACGTGATATTGCCCTGTCGCGTGAAGATGCGCAGTTCCTGACCTGGGAACACCCGCTGATTCATAACGGTCTGGATCTGATCCTCTCCGGCGATACCGGTAGCAGCACCATTTCACTGCTGAAAAACAAAGCGCTGCCGGTCGGTACATTGCTGGTTGAGCTGATTTACGTGGTGGAAGCACAAGCGCCTAAACAGCTTCAGCTTAACCGCTTCCTGCCGCCAACGCCGGTACGCATGTTGCTGGATAAGAACGGAACCAACCTCGCCGCACAGGTCGAGTTTGAAACCTTCAACCGTCAGCTTAGCGCGGTTAACCGCCACACCGGCAGTAAGCTGGTGAATGCGGTACAGCAGGATGTTCACGCGATTCTGCAACTGGGCGAAGGGCAGATTGAGAAAGCGGCGCAGGCATTGATTGACGCCGCACGTCAGGAAGCGGACGACAAGCTCAGTGCGGAACTGTCGCGTCTGGAAGCGCTGAAGGCGGTGAACCCGAACATCCGCGATGACGAATTGTCTGCCATTGAAAGTAACCGCCAGCAGGTGATGGAAAGTCTGTCGCAGGCAGGATGGCGTCTGGACGCGCTGCGTCTTATCGTCGTCACTCACCAGTAACGGAGAGCCGCAATGGGAATGGAAAATTACCATCCACCACAGGATCCATGGCTGGTTATCCTCTATCAGGATGAGCATATCATGGTGGTCAACAAGCCCAGCGGCTTGTTGTCTGTGCCAGGCCGTCAGGAAGAGCATAAAGATAGCGTGATGACGCGCGTCCAACGTGATTATCCGCAGGCGGAGTCCGTTCACCGCCTTGATATGGCGACCAGCGGCGTGATGGTAGTGGCCCTGACCAAAGCGGCAGAGCGCGAGCTTAAACGTCAGTTCCGCGAACGCGAGCCTAAAAAGCAGTACGTTGCTCGCGTGTGGGGACACCCGCAGCCGGAAGTAGGTTTGGTGGATTTACCGCTGATTTGCGACTGGCCGAACCGGCCAAAGCAGAAAGTGTGTTATGAAACCGGGAAGTCGGCGCAGACGGAATATGAAGTGCTGGATTACGCGGCGGATAACACCGCACGCGTGCAGCTCAAACCGATTACCGGACGCTCCCACCAGTTACGCGTGCATATGCTGGCGCTGGGGCATCCGATTCTTGGTGACCGCTTCTACGCCCACGATGAGGCGTTAGCAATGGCACCTCGTTTGCAACTGCATGCGGAGACGTTGACGATTACCCATCCACAATTTGGCAATAGCATGACGTTTAAGGCACCGGTCGATTTTTAAATCGTGCCAGTGTTTTCCCGGCGGCGCGCAGCGAAGCCGGGCTACCATCGAGTGTAGCCCGGCTTCGCTGCGCGCCGCGGGGTTTTCGCACCTTACTTAAATCCTTTCTGTTCTTTTATCAGCTCGTACGCTTTCTGAATTTCCTGCGCCTTCTGCTTAGCCATCTCCATCATCTCCGGCGGTAACCCCTTCGCCACCAGTTTATCCGGGTGATGCTCGCTCATTAACTTACGATAAGCGCGTTTGATGGTTGTCGCATCGTCGTCAGGCTTCACGCCCAGCACATTGCAGGCATCTTCCAGCGTTGGGCCGCGTTGCGCTTGTTGCCAGCCACCGCCGCCCTGAGACTGCTGATAGCCGCCGCCAAATTGTGCGCCACCCTGCATCATACGCAGGAACTGGTCGAACTGGGCACGAGAGATACCCAACTCTTCGGCAATCACGTACAGCACATCGCGCTCATTTGGATGCAAAGAACCGTCGGCGAACGCCGCCTGAATCTGAATTTCAAGAAACATCCGAATCAAATCAAAACGACCAAAGCAGACGCTACGGAACTGGCGCATCTTCTCGCGCAGCGGGTAGTTGTCGGCTTTACCGACGCGAAACGCCTGCTGAGCCGCCGTGCGCGAATCACCGTGCAGATTCATCCTGTCCATAAACACACTGGCGATATGAATATCCGCTTCGGTGACCCGCCCTTTTGATTTGGTCAGGTGGCCCATCACTTCAAAGGTGGTGGCAAAAAACAGCGACTGACGCTGCTGTTGATTGGCAAACCAGTTCATGCGACGGCTGCGTGCCTTATCAAACATGTGTCCTACGAGCAGCCCGAGGACTACGCCCCAGAACCCTCCGCCCATCATTAGAGCGACGGCCACACCAATCACTTTTCCCCAATACTGCATATACTCCCCAAATCGTCATGCCAGCAGCTAGAATATGCATTATCATACCTGTCATTCAATGCCGTGCATAACACCTCTGGCGAGAACGGGCAGGATACCCGTCATACTTCAAGTTGCAGGTGCGTTGGCCGCACTCGCGCACCCCAGTCACTTACTAGAGTAAGCTCCTGGGGATGTGCTCCCTTGCCGCCTTCCTGCAACTCGAATTATTTTGGGTATAAAACTAGCGTGAGAACGATGAGTACGTTAGTCTCTGACCGTTTGCAAGCCGCAATGCTATAGATGACGGAACAACAAATACAACGTATGAAAAAACGTATTCCCACTCTCCTCGCGACCATGATCGCCAGCGCCTTGTACAGCCAGCAGGGAATGGCTGCAGATCTCGCATCTCAATGTATGCTTGGCGTACCGAGCTATGATCGTCCGCTCGTCAGCGGTAAGACTAACGAGCAGCCGGTTACCATTACCGCCGATCATGCGAAAGGTAACTACCCTGACAACGCTGTCTTTAAAGGCAATGTCGATATTAATCAGGGCAATAGTCGCCTCCAGGCGGATGAAGTTCAGCTGCATCAGAAGCAACCTGAAGGCCAAGCCGTACCGGTACGTACCGTTGATGCGCTGGGTAACGTCCACTATGACGATAATCAGGTGATCCTTAAGGGGCCAAAAGCCTGGTCAAACCTGAATACCAAAGACACCAACGTCTGGGACGGTAACTATCAGATGGTCGGCCGTCAGGGCCGTGGCGACGCCGACGTGATGAAACAACGCGGCGAAAATCGCTATACCATTTTAGAGAACGGTACCTTTACCTCCTGTCTGCCAGGTTCCAACACCTGGAGCGTAGTCGGTAGCGAAGTCATTCACGACCGCGAAGAACAGGTTGCCGAAATCTGGAATGCGCGCTTTAAACTTGGCCCGGTGCCGGTTTTCTATAGCCCGTATTTACAGCTTCCCGTCGGTGATAAACGCCGCTCAGGTTTCCTGATCCCGAATGCCAAATACGGTAGCTCAAACTATTTTGAGTTCTCGCTGCCGTATTACTGGAACATTGCGCCCAACATGGACGCAACCCTGACGCCGCATTACATGGACAAACGTGGCGGCGTCATGTGGGAAAACGAATTCCGTTACCTCTCAACGCTGGGCCAGGGCCTATTTGAACTGGATTACCTGCCGTCAGATGACGTCTACGAGCATGATAACCCTAACGATGATAACAGCCGCCGCTGGCTGTTCTACTGGCGCCATTCCGGTGTCGTTGATCAGGTGTGGCGTTTCAACGTCGACTATACCAAAGTCAGTGATCCTGATTACTTTAACGACTTCGACTCGAAATACGGCTCAAGTACCGATGGCTATGCCACGCAAAAGCTCAGCGTAGGCTATGCGGTAGAGAACTTTGACGCCACCGTGTCGACCAAACAGTTCCAGGTCTTTGACCGCGCTAACAGTAACTCTTATGCCGCTGAGCCACAGCTGGACATGAACTTCTACCAAAACGACGTTGGACCGTTCGATACCCGCGTCTACGGGCAAGCAGTGAAGTTTGTGAACACCAATGGCAGCAGTCCTGAAGCGACACGTTTGCACCTGGAGCCAACCATCAGTCTGCCACTGGGCAACCGTTGGGGTAGCATCACCACTGAAGCGAAGCTGCTGGCCACGCACTACAACCAGACCAATATCGACAAATATAACGCCAGCAACCCAGATGCCCAGTTATCCAGCTCGGTTAACCGCACCATGCCGCAGTTTAAAATTGACGGCAAAATGGTCTTTGAGCGTGATGTTGAACTGACTCCTGGCTATACCCAGACGCTGGAACCACGAGTGCAGTACCTGTACGTGCCGTATCGCGACCAAAGTGACATCATGGCCTACGACTCCACCTTCCTGCAGTCGGACTATTCAGGCCTGTTCCGCGACCGTAGTTACAGCGGCCTTGACCGTATTGCGTCAGCGAACCAAATTACGACAGGTGTCACATCACGTATTTATGATGATGCTGCTATTGAACGTTTTAACGTTTCTGTGGGTCAAATCTACTATTTCACCGAGTCTCGTACCGGTGATACGGACACGATTCCATGGGAGAAAGACGACAAAACGGGCTCATTGGTGTGGGCAGGTGACACCTACTGGCGCATGACGGACAAGTGGGGCTTACGCGGTGGAATCCAGTACGACACACGCCTGAATAACGTTTCCACCAGCAGTTCGGCCATTGAGTATCGTCAGGACAGCGACCGTTTAGTGCAGCTGACCTATCGCTATGCTAGCCCGGAATACATACGCGTAACTCTACCGAGTAACCGATCCAGTCAACAGCAGTACCAGGATGGGATTTCACAAGTCGGCGCAACGGCAAGCTGGCCGATTGTTGACCGTTGGTCCGTAGTCGGTGCTTACTACTACGATACCAACACGCATAAACCAGCCGATCAGATGCTGGGCGTGCAGTATAACTCCTGCTGCTACGCTATCCGCGTCGGCTACGAGCGTAAGCTCAACGGTTGGGACTACGACAACAACAAGCCTAATGGCCAGGCAAAATATGATAACTCCATCGGCTTCAATATTGAGCTGCGTGGTCTGAGCTCAAATTACGGTCTGGGTACCCAGCAGATGCTGCGTTCCAATATCATGCCGTACCAGAGCTCACTGTAATGTCACTGGTTAGATACATCATCCGCATTGCGGTTAATTGAAATGGAAAAAGTATGAAGAACTGGAAAATGCTGCTTGTCGGTATCGCCTTCGTTGCGAATACCAGCTTCGCTGCCCCGCAGGTTGTCGATAAAGTAGCAGCCGTCGTTAACAATGGCGTCGTACTTGAGAGCGACGTTGATGGTCTGATGCAGTCCGTCAAAATGAACTCTGGCCAGGCCGGCCAACAGCTGCCGGATGACGCAACGCTGCGCCACCAGATTCTGGAGCGTCTGATCATGGATCAGATTATCCTGCAAATGGGGCAAAAAATGGGCGTCAAAGTCACTGACGAGCAGGTTGATCAAGCGATTGCCAACATTGCTAAACAGAACAATATGACGCTGGATCAGATGCGTAGCCGCCTGGCGTATGATGGGCTGAACTACAGCACCTATCGCAATCAGATCCGTAAAGAAATGCTGATTTCCGAAGTGCGTAACAACGAAGTGCGCCGCCGCATTAGCGTGCTGCCGCAGGAAGTTGAGGCACTGGCAAACCAGATTGGTACGCAGAATGACGCAAGCACCGAACTCAATCTCAGCCACATCCTGGTACCACTGCCGGAAAACCCAAGCTCCGATCAGGTTAACGAAGCGCAAAGTCAGGCTGAGTCTATCGTCGAACAGGCGCGCAACGGTTCTGATTTCGGTAAACTGGCCATCACCTACTCAGCTGACCAACAGGCACTGAAAGGCGGCCAGATGGGCTGGGGTCGTATTCAGGAGCTGCCAGCTATCTTTGCTCAGGCGCTGAGCACGGCGAAAAAAGGCGACATCGTGGGCCCAATCCGTTCAGGCGTTGGCTTCCACATTCTGAAAATCAACGATATGCGCGGCCAGACTCAGAACATCTCTGTCACGGAAACGCATGCACGCCATATTCTGCTGAAGCCATCGCCAATCATGACCGACGATCAGGCACGTGCAAAACTGCAGCAGGTTGCAGCGGATATTCGTAGCGGCAAAACCACCTTTGAGAAAGCGGCAAAAGAGCTGTCTCAGGATCCAGGCTCTGCTAACCAGGGCGGTGATTTAGGTTGGGCCACGCCGGATATCTACGATCCATCATTCCGTGATGCGCTGATGAAGCTGAACAAAGGCCAGATGAGCGATCCTGTTCACTCTTCCTTCGGCTGGCACCTGATCCAACTGCTGGATACCCGCAACGTCGACCGTACCGATGCCGCACAGAAAGATCGTGCCTATCGTATGCTGATGAATCGTAAGTTCTCCGAAGAAGCAGCAACATGGATGCAGGAACAGCGCGCAAGCGCCTACGTTAAAATCCTGAGCAACTAATGACTCAACATCGCGTTGTCATCACTCCCGGCGAACCCGCCGGGATTGGCCCGGATCTCGTTATCCAACTGGCTCAGCGCGACTGGCCGCTCGAACTGGTCGTCTGTGCTGACGGCGGCCTGCTTACCGAGCGGGCCAGGCTCCTTGGCCTTCCTCTTACGCTTTTACCCTACTCTCCTGACCTTCCCGCCAACGCGCAACGCGCCGGAACGCTCACACTGCTACCGGTTCCACTGCATAGCGATGTCACGCCCGGCGTTCTGGACGTCAACAACGGCCGTTACGTCGTCGAGACCCTGGCACGCGCCTGCGACGGTTGTCTGAACGGAGAGTTTGCGGCATTAGTCACCGGGCCGGTACACAAAGGTATTATTAACGATGCCGGCATCCCGTTCACCGGGCACACCGAGTTCTTCGAAGAACGTTCAGGCGTGCCGAAAGTGGTGATGATGCTGGCCACCGAAGAACTGCGCGTGGCGCTGGCGACCACCCACCTGCCGCTAAAAGCGGTCAGTGACGCCATCACACCGGATCTGCTGCGCGAAGTCATCACCATCCTGCATGATGATTTACGCAATAAGTTTGGCCTTGCCGAGCCTCACGTGCTGGTCTGCGGCCTGAATCCTCATGCCGGTGAAGGTGGACACATGGGCACGGAAGAGATCGATACGATCATTCCCGTGCTCAATGAAATGCGCGCAAAAGGGATGAATCTTAGCGGGCCGCTGCCTGCCGATACTCTCTTCCAGCCCAAATATCTGGACCATGCCGATGCCGTGCTCGCAATGTTCCACGATCAGGGCTTACCCGTGCTAAAATACCAGGGCTTTGGCCGTGGCGTGAATATTACGCTCGGTTTACCCTTTATTCGCACTTCCGTTGACCACGGCACCGCCCTTGAACTGGCAGGTCTTGGGAAAGCGGACGTCGGCAGTTTTATTACGGCGCTTAATCTCGCCATCAAAATGATTGTTAACTCTAATGAATAATCGAGTCCATCAGGGCCACTTAGCCCGTAAACGCTTCGGGCAGAACTTCTTAAACGATCAGTTCGTGATCGACAGCATTGTTGCGGCCATCAATCCGCAAAAAGGTCAGGCGATGGTTGAAATCGGCCCGGGCCTTGCCGCGCTGACCGAGCCGGTTGGCGAACGTCTTGACGAAATGACCGTTATCGAACTTGACCGCGACCTCGCGGCACGTCTGCAGACTCACCCGTTCCTGGGGCCAAAGCTGACTATTTATCAGCAAGATGCCATGACCATGAACTTTGGCGAGCTGTCTGAGAAACTCGGTCAGCCGCTGCGCGTATTCGGTAACCTGCCGTACAACATCTCTACGCCGTTGATGTTCCATCTGTTTAGCTATACTAATGCTATTGCAGACATGCACTTCATGCTGCAAAAAGAGGTGGTTAACCGTCTGGTGGCTGGGCCAAACAGTAAAGCCTATGGTCGTCTGACCGTCATGGCGCAATACTACTGCAACGTCATCCCGGTACTTGAAGTGCCGCCGACTGCGTTTACGCCAGCGCCAAAAGTCGATTCCGCCGTGGTCCGTCTGGTGCCTCACAGCACTATGCCGTATCCGGTTAAAGATGTCCGCGTACTGAGCCGTATTACGACTGAGGCATTTAACCAGCGTCGTAAAACCATTCGCAACAGCCTGGGCAACCTGTTCAGTGTTGAGCTGTTGACGGAATTGGGCGTTGACCCAGGTATGCGGGCAGAAAATATCTCTGTTGCGCAATACTGCCGGATGGCTAACTATCTGTCAGAGAATGCGCCCTCCAAGGAGAGCTAGACCATGATCGATTCGCCACGAGTTTGCGTCCAGGTTCAGAGCGTCTACATTGAGACGCACTCTATGCCGGAAGAAGAACGTTATGTCTTCGCCTATACGGTGACCATTCGCAATCTCGGGCGAAGCGCGGTTCAGCTTCTTGGGCGTTACTGGGTTATCACCAACGGCCACGGTCGTGAAACCGAAGTCCAGGGGGAAGGTGTGGTCGGCGTTCAGCCGCACATTGAACCCGGCGATGAATATCAGTACACCAGCGGTGCCGTGCTGGAAACTCCACTTGGCACCATGCAAGGCCACTATGACATGGTTGACGTCGACGGTGTGCCGTTCGCTATCGACATTCCTGTGTTCCGTCTTTTCGTTCCCACGCTGATCCATTAATCATGTCTACATACCTTATTGGCGACATTCACGGTTGCTTTGATGAGTTAATCGGTCTTTTGCAGCAGGTTGAGTTCACGCCGGGCAAAGACACCTTGTGGCTTACGGGCGATCTGGTTGCTCGTGGTTCCGGCTCGCTGGAAGTGCTGCGTTACGTCAAATCCTTGGGCGACAGCGTGAAAATCGTGCTGGGTAATCACGACCTGCATCTGCTGGCCGTGTTTGCGGGCATCAGCCGCAACAAGCCTAAGGATCGCCTGAATGCGCTATTGGAAGCGCCTGACGCCGATGAACTGCTCAACTGGCTTCGTCGTCAGCCACTGATGCAGGTGGATGAAGAGAAAAAGCTGGTGATGGCGCACGCGGGCATCACGCCACAGTGGGATATTGAAACCGCTAAACAGTGCGCGCGCGACGTTGAAGCCGTACTTTCAAGCGATTCCTATCCCTTCTTCCTCGACGCCATGTACGGCGATATGCCGAACAATTGGTCGCTGGAGCTCAGTGGTTTAGCGCGTCTGCGTTTTATCACCAATGCCTTTACCCGTATGCGCTACTGCTTCCCGAACGGCCAGCTGGATATGTACAGCAAAGAGTCACCGGAAAACGTTGCTGCGCCGTTGAAGCCATGGTTTATGCTGCCAGGGCCGATTACCGCTGAGTACAGCGTGGCGTTTGGTCATTGGGCATCGCTGGAAGGCAAAGGCACGCCAGATGGAATTTACGCGCTGGATACCGGCTGTTGCTGGGGCGGCGATCTAACCTGTTTGCGCTGGGAAGATAAAAGGTATTTTGTGCAGCCGTCGAATCGTCGGTTGGCACCGGGTGAGAGTGAGGCGGTGGCTTCATAATCGGTGCATTCCCGGCGGCGCTGCGCTTGGCCGGGCTACAAAAAAATAAACGCCGGATGAAAATCCGGCGTTTTTGTTTGCATACCACGTAGCCCGGCCAAGCGCAGCGCCGCCGGGACAAGCTCAGTCTTATCGACGTTCGAGCACTTCAAAACAATAGCTATGCGAGTTCTGCTCATCCGCATCATGGAACTCGCTAAACACAGATTCCCACTGGTCTGGTGCGTAATCCGGAAAATGGGTGTCGCCTTCCACTTCTGCATCAATATGCGTCAGGTACAGCTTGTGCGCTTTCGGCAGGAACTGTTCATACACGCGACCACCGCCAATCACCATAATCTCTTCGACGTCGCCACACGCCGCAATCGCTTCATCAACCGATTTCACCCACTGCACGCGCTCGTCGGTACCCGGCTGGCTGCTGATAACGATATTTTTACGGCCCGGCAATGGACGACCGATGGATTCCCAGGTCAGGCGCCCCATCACTACCGGTTTGTTTAAGGTGTTGCGTTTAAACCAGGCCAGATCGGCCGGCAGGTCCCAGGGCATGGCGTTTTCCATACCGATAACGCGATCTACCGCGAGTGCAGCAATCAGACTGATCATTGAGTGTGTCCCAGATGCAAAAAAATTGTCGCCACTATACGGAAAGCATAAACTTTCGTCGACTGGCAGCCAGGTAAAGAATAAGAATATTTTTAGATTTGCTGGCAAGCCCACGAATGAAAAGTGGACAGCCAGCATTACACCACCGCAGTCGTTACGAAGCGGGCTTCACTTCCGGCTCATCTTCTGGGTTACCGCTGTGCTTCCCTTCTTCCGTTCCTTGCCAGCCATGGCGCTGGACCAGCGACAGATGATTTCGGTCTTCATTGATGATTTCCGTCAGCATGGCGCTGGTGCGTTTATAAGCCGCCGCGCGCGACGTCGCGTCGTTTTCCGCCATCGCCACCATCTCTTCCATCAATTGAATATTAAACCGGCGGAACAGATCGGCACGCTCACGAGCCTCATAAGCACCAAGCCCGAGGGACTCAAGCGCCTGACGCCCAGACTTCAGCGCAGCTTCAAAGGTTTCACGCTCAGGTGCATCAACACCGGCCTGACGCAATTGAATGTAGTGCTCAACGTCGCGGGCGCGGGCAATCACGCGCAGATGCGGGAAATGCTCTTTCGCCAGTTCAGTCAGTGCCAGGCTGGCCTGTGGATCATCAATGGCGTTAATCAACACCTCCGCCTTTTCTGCTCCCGCAGACTCGAGCAGATCCGCCCGAGTGGCATCGCCATAGAACACTTTCATCTCGAATTTACGCAGCGTATCCACGTGGTCAGGATCATGATCGAGAACCACCATTTTCACGCCGCTGGAAAGCAGTAAACGCCCGGCAATCTGACCAAAACGACCGAATCCGGCAATGATCACCCGCGGCTGTTCTTCATCAATTTCATCGGCTTCGCGTGCATCTCCTGAGCGTGTGCGTTTTTCGAGTCGTGTCAGCAGTACCAGCAGAATTGGCGTCGCCGCCATCGACAGCGCTACCGCCAGGGTCAGGGCTTTTGCCCAATCGGCATCCAGCACGTTAGCCATCTGCGCCGCACCAAACACCACAAAGGCAAATTCACTCCCCTGCCCCAGCAACGCCGCAAACCACAGGCGCTGAGAACGCGGTACCTGCAACGGCTTGGCAATCAGCCACAGTAACAACGATTTGATCACCAGGAAGCCCACCAGCAGTGTGATAATGCGTAGCGGGTTGTGGATTAGCGTACCAAAATCGATAGACATGCCGACGCCGATAAAGAACAGCCCGAGCAGCAGCCCCTTAAACGGCTCAATGTCACTCTCCAGCGCATGACGGTATTCGGAGCTTGCCAGCAGAACACCCGCAAGGAACGCCCCCATCGCCATCGACAAGCCGACTTCTTCAAGCAGCAGCCCGAAACCGAAGACCAGGAACAGGGCCACGGCGCTGAACACTTCCCGCAGACCGGAACGGGCCACGAAGCGTAACAGCGGACGTGTAACATAGCGCCCAAGCACCACGACCAGCGCCAGCGCACCGGCAACTTTCAGCGCCGAGAACGCAAAGGCACCAAGAGTCGTGGTGCCACCGCTGGTTGCCAGCAGCGGGATCATCGCTACCAGTGGGATCGCAGCAATATCCTGGAACAGCAGCACTGCAAAGGTGCTGCGCCCAACCTGCGTCACCGTCAGGTTACGCTCGTTCATCGCCTGCATGGCAATCGCGGTGGATGAGAGCGCCAGCGTCATCCCAATCAGTTCCGCCACCTGCCAGCGCAGGCCGAGGAAGATGCAGAACGCGCCAATCAACGCCCCACAGACCACCATTTGCAGCAGCCCGCCGCCAAATACCGCGGCACGCAGCTTCCATAGCCGTTGCGGATCAAGCTCAAGGCCAATCACAAACAGCATTAACACCACGCCAATTTCAGCGAAGTGCAAAATAGCTTCAGCATCGGTCACCAGTCGCAACCCCCAAGGGCCGATAATACAACCGGCAATCAGGTAGCCCAGCACCGAGCCCAGCCCTAAACGCACGGCAATCGGCACAATTAGCGCCGCCGACCCCAGATAGATCAGCGCCTGTATGAGCGTATGGCTATCCATTGTTATGCTCCTCCTGCCAGGCCAACAGTCGTTGTTTATAGTGACGAGCCTGCGTCTGTAGCGTTTCGTCATCGCAGATAAACGTACAGTGCACAGCAAACGGCGGCAGCCATTTCATACCGCAGTAAACCGCCGTTGCCTCAAGCGGCTGCCCCAGCACCTCAAAGCCCGGGTGCGAGCCAATATCAAAATGGCTTTCCCCACCACCGGTCGTCACTGCCCACAGAATGCTCTTGCCATGCAGCGCCGAGCCACCGTGACCATAGGCCCAACCGTGCGACAGCACTTTATCCAGCCACAATTTAAGCAGCGGCGGCGTGCTATACCACTGCATAGGATGCTGCAGAATAACCAGATCCGCCCGGGAGAGCGCTTCCTGTTCTGCGGCAACATCAATATTAAAATCGGGATAGAGGTGATAGAGAGAACGGACTTCAACTCCGTCAAGCGTCCTTACCTGCTCAAGCATCCGTTTATTCGCATGCGAGTGATGCGGATAAGGATGCGCATAAATAATTAAAATCATGATTAGCCTGTCTTACTGCATTATTTTATCGCTAAGTTTAGACAGTTAATGCTGACACTTACAGGATCAGTTCGCGTAAGCGCAGGAATTGGGGGGCGTCAGACGCCCCCGCGAAGGTTCACGAAGGTTGGTTAGCCGGTTTATCCGTCATCGGGGGTACATCCGGCGTCGGTGCCAGGTCACAGTTTTTCGGCAAGAAGAAGGTAATCGTCCCGGCGATAATCAGCGAGCCGGCCAGCGCACAGACCGCAACGTTCTGACCGTATAGGTAAATCATCACCCCGACCAGATACGGGCCGCAGAAGCCGCCAAGATTACCGAGGCCGTTAATCACACCACGCGCGCTGCCCGCCACTTCCGGCATCGCAATCCGCCCTGGTATCGACCAGAATGGGCTGGTTGCCGCCTTCAGGAAGAAGCCACACACCACCAGCGCGATATAGGCCGCTACCACGTGGTCACGCAGCACCACCGACGCCAGCAGCGCGGCGGCAAAGCCGTAGAGTGAGAAGCGTACCCAAAGCCGACGTTTACCGCTACGATCGCTGAACAGGGAGATGATATAGATCCCGGCAAGCGTGGCGACGAACGGCAGGATAGCCAGCACGCCAACGCTTGCCATATTGGCTCCGGTCAGATTTTTGAGAATCGTCGGTAGCCACAGCGTGTAACCATAATCCCCGGTCTGATAGAAGAAGTTCAGCAGCACCAGTTTCATCAAACCGGAATTGCGGAATACTTCCCGCACCGGCGCTTTACTGACCGGCGCTTCTGAACGGCGCGCCTCCCGTTCGGCGTTAAGCGCCGTCAGCAGGTATTCGCGTTCACGAGCAGGTAGCCAGCGAGCCTCTTCCGGGCGGTCGCTAATCATCAACCACCACACCAGCAATACCACCAGCGACAGTACCCCTTCGATGATAAACAGCCAGCGCCAGTCTAATGCGGCGATGATCGCGCCAGATACCGGGGCGGTTAACATGCCGCCCAGCGGCGCGAACATCATCACAAACGCGTTAGCGCGGCCAATTTCTTTCTCCGGGAACCAGTTGCTGATCATGGTCAGCACCACCGGCAGCATCCCACCTTCTGAGATACCGAGAATAAAACGCAGCACCAGCAGTTGATATTCATGGGTCACAAAACCGGTCGCTATCGAGACCACCGCCCACGCCATCAACGACCAGGCGATAAAGCGTTTACCGCTGCCATTCACGGCAATACGTCCGCCCGGTATTTGCAAAAATAAATAACCAATAAAAAATATGCCGCTGGCCACTCCAGCCATCTGACTGGTAATACCGAGATCGGACTCCATCCCACCGGGCAGCGCAAAGCTAATATTGACTCGGTCCATAAACGAAATAATGCACGCGATTAAAACGGGCGCAATGATGCGCAACCAGCGGGTGCCGGGGATTTTCTCATTCATTATTCACACACTCTCTCGAGGGAAAAAGGACGCTATTTATTGGCGAGAAAAACAATCATCAATCAATGGCATTGGGTAATGGCGCATGGTCAAAATAGGCGGCGACGTTATTAAACACCACCTCGCTCATACGCTGACGCGTTTCATGGGTAGCGCTGGCGACATGCGGCTGCAAGACCACATTATTCATTGCGATAAGCGCGGCGGGCACATTCGGTTCATCTTCATAAACATCCAGCGCGGCGCCGGCAATCACACCGTTTTGTAACGCGTGAATAAGTGCCTTTTCATCGACCAGCGTGCCACGCGCGATATTTATCAACCATGCATGGTTCGGCATGACATTAAAAACGCTGGCATCAATCAACCCACGGTTTGCCGCGCCGCCGGAAGCGGCAATCACCAGAAAATCACTTTCATGGGCAAGCGTGTGCAGATCAGCACACCACTGATAATCAACGTGGTTGAGTTTTTTGCGGTCGGTGTAGAGAATTTCCATATCGAAACCGCTGGCGCGACGGGCGATTGCCTGGCCGATATTGCCCATGCCGAAGATGCCGATACGTTTGCCGCTCACCTGAGTTGCCAGCGCGGGAGCCTGCTTGAGCCATTGACCTTCACGAACAAACTTATCGCCCTGGCACAGCTGACGCGCACCGCTTAGCAGCAGCCCCATCGCTAAGTCGGCGACGTCGTTGGTCAACACACCGGAGGTGATAGTCACGGCAATGTTATGCGCACGGGTATAGTCGAGATCCACCGCGTCAGTGCCCACGCCAAATACCGCCACCAGCCCCAGATTCGGCAACTGTTCCAGCACCGCACGCGTCACACCAATATCACCACGGGTAACCACCGCCTGCACCTCACCCCCCACCTGCTGCAAAAATGCCTGTGGATCGGCCTGTTCATACAAACGATAGACCTGGAACTCAGTTGCGAGTTTATCCAGCAGGCCGTCAACCACCGGCGCAATTAACAACACAGTATTCGGGTTTGCAGTATTCATCGTTTTACCTGTTTGAGAGTTCGAAAATTCGTTACGCCTATCAAACGGGTTTTCACGCTGTCATTTTGCGATCTGCATCACGCTGGATCGTGTTAGAAATCCGTGTTACGGATGACGTGATCGTGGAAGCAAAAGCCCGCGCTGGTGCGGGTTAACTGACAACAATCACGTAACAGTGAAAATGGGGAGGGTGGGTATCAGATGGTTTCGCCCATCGACAGTCGATAATGCAGGTCGACCTTCTCGATAGTGGGTAAGCCTTTTATTTTTTTGATTAAAATCTCGGTGGCAACTTTACCCATTTCGAAACGTGGCGTTAATACGCTGGCCAGTCTCGGACTCACAATTTGCCCAATCTCCAGCCCGTGGAATCCGGCAATCGCCATTTCCTGCGGCACCGAAATACCCGAAGCGAGGCACTCTTGTAACACGCCAACCGCCAGGTCATCGTTAGTGCAAAGAATGGCATCCATCTCTTTATACATTTGCCGTGCTAATGTCATCATACCGGTGCCAATCGACACCGAAGAGACTTTGTTCGGCGCAATACGTCCGACCGTTAACCCCGCCTCTTCCATCGCTTTGCAATAGCCGGCATAACGCTGCTCATCGCGAATATCTGACATTGAACCGAAATAAATAATCTGCTTTTTGCCACTGGCCAATAACATGGCGGTCATGTCGAACCCGGCGCGATAGTTATCAAAGCCAACGTTAATGCGCCCAGCGTTATCAGATAGCCCCATCACTTCAGCTACCGGTATTTTCGCAGCCTTAAGGTATTTCTCAGCGCGTAGCGTATGCACAGATTCCGTTAATAGCAGTGCTTTAACGTTCAGCGCCAGCACGGTGGCAATTTGTTCCTCTTCGCGCTGGCTGTCGTAATCGTAATTGACCACCAGCGTTTGATAGCCGTGGGCCGTGGTAACTGATTCAATTCCGGACAAAACATCAGCAAAAATCTGGTTATTAAAGGAGGGAATTAACACACCAATACGCGGCGCGATATTACTGCTGATGGCGGGATTATCGGCGTCAGGTTGATAACCGACCTCCTCAATAACGCTAGCAATGCGTTCCGCCGTTTCGGGTTTCACCTTTTCCGGCGTGCGTAAATAACGGCTGACGGTCATTTTGGTTACGCCCGCCAGCGTGGCGATATCATCTAACGTTATCCGTTGTGCTTTCATTACCCTGCCCGTCATTGCCGCAATCCTGTCCCGCTATTATGCCTGTTGACGCCCTAAAAGAGAAAGCAGCATCTTCGCGGCCAAGCCGCGTATGACGCGGTTTTTACTGCATTTTCCCCTTCAGGATCACACATGCTGTAACCCCTTTTTGTAACATGGTTGACGGTGATCTCCATCACAGTTTCACCGCCGTAAAAACCGTGAGATAGACAGCATCTTCTAAGGGCCAATTCCCGTCGTGAAACAGGAAACAGTGATGAACAATTTATTCAGCTTACAAGGCAAGCGCATTTTAATTACCGGCTCCGGCCAGGGTATCGGCTACGTGATGGCGCAGGGGCTGGCGCAATATGGCGCAGAAATTATCATTAACGATATTTCCGCTGAGCGGGCAGAACAGGCCGCGATGAAATTGCGTGACGAAGGCGCCACCGCCCATACCGCGGTCTTTAACGTCACCGACCCGGATTCTGTTGAAACCGCCATTGCGCATATTGAAGAAAATATTGGCGCTATCGACGTGCTGTTTAATAACGCCGGTATTCAGCGCCGCCACCCCTTTACTGAATTTCCGGTCAAAGAGTGGAACGATGTCATTGCCGTCAACCAAACGGCCGTATTTTTGGTCTCGCAGGCCGTTGCCAAACGGATGATGAACCGCAAAGCTGGGAAAATCGTCAATATCTGTTCGATGCAAAGCGAGCTGGGACGCGACACCATTACGCCGTATGCCGCCGCCAAAGGTGCGGTCAAAATGCTGACCCGCGGAATGTGCGTGGAGCTGGCACGCCATAATATCCAGGTCAACGGTATTGCCCCCGGCTACTTCAAAACCGCCATGACTCAGGCGCTGGTCGATGATAAAGCGTTTACCGACTGGTTGTGCAAACGTACTCCGGCAGCACGCTGGGGTAATCCAGAAGAGTTGGTCGGTGCAGCGGTCTTCTTATCGTCGAAAGCCTCTGATTTTGTTAACGGGCATCTGCTGTTTGTTGATGGCGGCATGCTGGTTGCCGTGTGAGAAAGGAGCCACCAATGGCAGGGCAATGCATTATTTTAATGGGCGTTTCCGGCACCGGAAAAACCACCGTCGGACACGCGCTGTCACAGGCGTTAGGGGCGAAATTTATTGATGGCGACGATCTCCATCCACGGCAAAACATCATCAAGATGGCCGCTAGCCAGCCGCTGGAAGACAGCGACCGTCAGCCATGGCTAGCGCGCATCAGCGATGTAATTTTCAGTCTTGGGCAGAAGAATGAGTCTGGCGTACTGGTCTGTTCGGCGCTGAAAAAGCGCTATCGTGACCAGCTTCGCGAAGGTAATCCACAACTGCGTTTTTTGTGGTTGACTGGTGATTACGACTGCATTTTGCAGCGCATGCAGGCACGCAAAGGCCACTTTATGCCGGAGGCGCTGCTGCGCAGCCAATTTGCCGCTCTGGAAGTCCCAGACGCCAGCGAGCCGGATATCGCGCCACTCGATGTCTCAACCGATGTTTCAAGCATCGTGGGGCGTGCGTTAACCCTTTTAGCCCACCAACCTTCACAGGAAGTCCCGGCATGATTATCGATACTCTCTCTCGCGCAGAGAAAACTACATTCTATCCCGCGGGTATTCGTCAAGCGCTGCACGCTGTCATTGCGCAAGATCCGCATACCCTGCCGCCGGGTAAATATATCGTCGATGGCGACAACCTGTTCTTTAATGTGGTGGAAGGAGAAACCAGGCCGCTCGCCGAGCAGCGCCCGGAATATCATCAACAATATATTGATATTCATATAGTGCTGACGGGTGAGGAAATCATTGGTGCAGGAAATAAGGGGCTGGAAATTATCCCAGATGGCGCGTTTAACGATGCGCATGATATTGGATTTTGTATGCAAATCAGCAGTGAAACGTTAATTCACCTGCATCCTGAAGAGATAGCGATTGTCTTCCCGGGTGAACTGCATCGTCCAATGGGTAGCCTTGGCGCGGGCGCGCCACTGCGTAAAATCATCGTCAAAATTAATCGTGATTTGCTATAAGCGCTGGCCCCGCGCTATTCATTGCGGGGCCGCAAATCACTTAGTTATCAAGCTCGCCCATGCTTTTCACCTGGTCGCGGTTGATTTGCTCAGTCTGGCCGGTTTCGGCATTTTTATACGATACCAGACCAGTATCGTCATCAACCTGCGGTTTACCGTCGGTCACGATGGTTTTGCCATCCGTCGTTTTTACCGCCTGGTTAGATGAACACCCGGCAACGGTAAAGAGTACACCTGCGGTCAGAATCGCTACGGTCAATCGCTTATATTGCATCATGTTTCCCTCCTGATTTTGCCTAAAATTCATTATCACTCTAATTATTTTAGACTAACTGTCGAAAAACGTGAGGGAAACCAGAACACTCCGAAGTGGCGCGATTAACCTTTCTCTCCACACTGCTGCGCAAAACTCACCGCCGCCCCAATCAAATTGGCATTGTTACGGTGCTCGCAAAGCAGCAATGTCGGCATAAATTCTACCAACTGCTTCTCCTCAACCAGTGCGGTTAAGCGCGCGGTAATACCGGCAAAAATCAGATCGTTTGAAGAGATACCACCGCCGATAACCAGGCAATCAGGATCGTAACAAACCTGCAAATTGAATAGCCCAACCGCCATCCAATGGTAGAACTGATCCACTTCCTCCTGAGCAATGGCATCGCCTTGTTCGGCTAGGCGGAATACCTCAGCACCGGTGACGGAATCTTCTGCCAAAGACATGCGCAGCACGTAGCGTTTGGCCATCGCAACCGCCGTACCCAGTTCGCTAAATGTTTGACCATCCTGCAAGGTCATTAGACCGAATTCTCCGGCATAAAGATGGCTGCCGCGACGCAAAACCTTATCTTCCAGTATCGCCCCACCCACACCGGAGCCGACAATCACAAACAGCACGTGGCGATGATCACGCCCCGCCCCCACCGCCGCTTCGGCAATACCCGCCGCATTGGCATCGTTTTCAATGCTTATCGGCAGGCCAAATAGCGCCGTTAGCTCGTCAACAATAGGAAAATGGTGGATATAAGGGATCGCGCTAAGCCCGCCAATCACCCCGCGTTCGGCATCAACATTACCGGGCGCACTAACGCCAACCCCTTGAATATCATAGCGCTGCTGAAAGTCACGGTAGACCTCCAGCAGCTGTGCTTTCATTTCTTCCCAGCTTGCAGGAGTTTTAACCGACCCGGTATCCATCAACGCATCCTGCGCCCAGACGCCGTATTTTATGGCGCTACCGCCCCAGTCAAATAATAGAGTAGCCATATCAATCCCATAGTTAACTAATAATCACAATATGTTATCAGGCTATTATGCCGGGAAGTGCGCTGGCAAAACTTGCGCGCTCTCCCAACAATGTATTTCATGAAACGCCGCAGCGTTTGTTTGCATGCTGCGGGGGAATGCTGTGAAGATGGGAGATATTCTGTTGGCTTGGTGTTTCCCGGCGGCGCTTCGCTTGGCCGGGCTACCTCCGCATCATTGCGTGACGGCTACAAACAAAAACGCCGGACATTTGTCCGGCGTTTTTTTGAGGCTTGCGCTTATTTTTGAATCTGCGCGTGCATTTCCTGCACTGATGTGACCTTCTCGGTCGCATCCGCATTTAGCGCCATCGCGGTGGCAAAGCCGCCGTTCAGGGTGGTGTCGTAATGCACCTTGTATTGCAGGGCGCTGCGACGAATCAGCTTGGAATCCTGAATCGCCTGGCGGCCCGCGGTGGTATTGATGATGTAGGTGTATTCGCCATTCTTGATACGGTCCTGAATGTGCGGACGACCTTCATGCACCTTATTCACCAGACGCGGGTTGATACCGGCTTCTCCCAATACCACTGCGGTACCGTGGGTCGCATCCAACTCGAAGCCCTGTTTCAGGAGTTTGGCCGCCAGGTCAACCACGCGCTCTTTATCGCCTTCGCGAACGGAGAGCAGCGCACGGCCCTGTTTTTTCATGGTAGAGCTACTGCCCAGCTGTGCCTTAGCGAACGCTTCCGCGAAGGTGCGGCCTACGCCCATGACTTCGCCGGTAGAGCGCATTTCTGGCCCTAACAGTGGGTCAACGCCTGGGAATTTGTTGAACGGCAGCACCACTTCTTTTACCGAGTAGTACGGTGGGATAACTTCCTTGGTCACGCCCTGCTGTGCCAACGTCTGTCCCGCCATGACGCGCGCCGCCACTTTTGCCAGCGGCACGCCGGTGGCTTTGGAGACGAACGGTACGGTACGTGCCGCACGAGGGTTGACTTCAATCAGGTAAACTTCGTTATCTTTGACCGCAAACTGCACGTTCATCAGACCGCGTACCTGCAACTCGAAGGCCAGTTTCTGCACCTGCTGACGCATCACGTCCTGAATTTCCTGACTCAGCGTGTAAGCTGGCAGGGAACACGCTGAGTCACCGGAGTGTACGCCAGCCTGTTCGATGTGTTCCATGATGCCGCCAATCAGCACCATTTCACCGTCGCAGATAGCGTCAACATCAACTTCAATCGCATCATCGAGGAAGCGGTCCAGCAGCACCGGCGCATCGTTAGAGACGCTGACGGCGGTCTGGAAGTAGCGCTTAAGGTCGATTTCGTCGTAAACGATTTCCATCGCCCGGCCGCCAAGCACGTAGGACGGACGCACCACCAGCGGGTAGCCAATCTCTTTTGCCTTCTCAACGGCTTGTTCGATAGCGGTGACGGTGGCGTTCGCTGGTTGTTTCAGCTTCAGGCGGTCAACCGCGTGCTGGAAACGCTCACGGTCTTCTGCACGGTCGATGGCATCCGGGCTGGTGCCGATAACCGGTACGCCAGCGGCTTCCAGCGCACGCGCCAGTTTCAGCGGAGTCTGACCGCCATACTGCACGATAACGCCTTTTGGCTTCTCGATGCGCACGATTTCCAGCACATCTTCCAGCGTCACCGGCTCGAAGTACAGGCGGTCGGAAGTGTCGTAGTCAGTCGAAACGGTTTCCGGGTTACAGTTGACCATGATGGTCTCGTAACCGTCTTCACGCAGCGCCAGCGAAGCGTGTACGCAGCAGTAGTCGAATTCAATACCCTGACCGATACGGTTCGGGCCGCCGCCGAGGACCATGATTTTATCGCGGTCTACCGACGGGTTGGACTCACACTCATCTTCATAGGTGGAGTACATGTAGGCGGTGTCTGTCGCAAATTCTGCCGCACAGGTATCCACGCGTTTGTAGACCGGGTGCAGGTCATACTGGTCACGCAGCTTGCGGATTTCCGCTTCGCGTACGCCCGCCAGTTTAGACAGACGCGCATCGGCAAAGCCTTTACGTTTCAGGTGGCGCAGGAAGTCTGCATCGAGACCGGTGATACCCACTTCCGTGACCTTCTCTTCCAGACGCACCAGCTCTTCAATCTGCACCAGGAACCAGCGGTCAATGTTAGTCAGGTTGAAGACACCGTCAATGGACAGGCCAGCACGGAAGGCGTCGGCGATGTACCAGATACGCTCGGCGCCCGCGTCTTTCAGCTCGCGACGAATTTTGGTCAGCGCTTCCGGATCATCCAGACTCACTTTCGGGTCGAAACCGGTCGCGCCCACTTCCAGGCCACGCAGCGCTTTCTGCAACGATTCCTGTTGGGTACGACCAATCGCCATCACTTCACCGACCGATTTCATCTGAGTGGTCAGACGGTCGTTCGCACCGGCGAATTTCTCGAAGTTAAAGCGTGGGATTTTAGTCACAACGTAGTCGATAGACGGCTCAAACGACGCCGGAGTACGGCCGCCGGTGATGTCGTTCATCAGTTCATCAAGGGTGTAACCCACCGCCAGTTTCGCCGCCACTTTAGCAATCGGGAAGCCAGTCGCTTTCGACGCCAGCGCCGAGGAGCGGGAGACGCGCGGGTTCATTTCGATAACGATCAGGCGACCGTCTTTCGGGTTCACCGAGAACTGGACGTTGGAGCCACCGGTCTCAACGCCGATTTCACGCAGTACCGCCATCGAGGCGTTACGCATGATTTGATATTCTTTATCGGTCAGGGTCTGCGCCGGGGCGACGGTGATGGAGTCACCGGTGTGAATACCCATGGCGTCAAAGTTTTCGATGGAGCAGACGATGATGCAGTTGTCGTTTTTATCACGCACCACTTCCATCTCATACTCTTTCCAGCCAATCAGCGACTCATCAATCAGCAGCTCTTTGGTTGGGGAAAGATCCAGACCGCGTTCGCAAATTTCTTCGAACTCTTCACGGTTGTAGGCGATACCGCCACCGGTGCCGCCCATGGTGAAGGATGGACGGATGATGCACGGATAGCCAACGTCAGCAGCAACTGCCAGCGCTTCTTCCATGGTGTGGGCGATGCCAGAGCGCGCGGTGTCGAGGCCGATTTTCTTCATCGCCACGTCGAAACGGCGACGGTCTTCGGCTTTATCAATCGCGTCAGCAGTGGCGCCAATCATGGTTACGCCAAACTCTTCAAGCACGCCCTGACGTTCGAGTTCCAGCGCACAGTTCAGTGCAGTCTGGCCGCCCATGGTTGGCAGGACAGCATCCGGACGTTCTTTTTCGATAATTTTACGAACCACTTCCCAGTGAATCGGCTCGATATAGGTTGCATCGGCCATTTCCGGGTCGGTCATGATGGTCGCCGGGTTGGAGTTCACCAGAATGACGCGGTAGCCCTCTTCGCGCAGCGCTTTACACGCCTGGGCACCGGAGTAGTCAAACTCACACGCCTGACCGATAACAATCGGGCCCGCGCCCAGAATCAGGATACTTTTTATGTCTGTACGTTTTGGCATGGCTCATTAACTCCTGATTATTTCGCGGACTGACGGTATTGCTCAATTAACTCGATAAAATGGTCGAACAGCGGCGCAGCGTCGTGTGGACCTGGGCTCGCTTCAGGGTGACCCTGGAAGCTGAACGCCGGTTTATCGGTACGATGGATGCCTTGTAAGGTGCCATCAAACAGCGATTTGTGGGTTACGCGCAGGTTCGCTGGTAGGGAAGCTTCATCTACCGCAAAACCGTGGTTCTGCGCAGTAATCATCACCACGTTGTTATCGATATCTTTCACCGGGTGGTTGCCGCCATGGTGACCGAATTTCATCTTGATGGTTTTCGCACCGCTCGCCAGCGCCAGCAGCTGATGACCCAGGCAGATGCCGAATACCGGGACATCGGTCTGGAGGAATTTTTCAATCGCGTCGATGGCATAGTCACACGGAGCCGGGTCACCGGGGCCGTTGGAGAGGAAGATACCGTCTGGATTCATTTTCAGGACGTCTTCTGCGGAGGTTTTAGCCGGTACTACCGTCAGGCGGCAACCGCGGTCTACCAGCATGCGCAGAATGTTGCGTTTCGCACCAAAATCATAAGCAACTACGTGGAAAGGCAGCTCTTCTTCGGACTTCGCTTCCGGCAGTTCACCTGCCAGCGTCCAGCTACCTTGCGTCCAACCGTAGGTTTCCGCAGTGGTGACTTCTTTTGCCAGGTCCATCCCATTTAAGCCTGGGAACGCTTTGGCTTTTTCCAGTGCCAGCGTCGCATCCAGGTTATCGCCTGCAATGATGCAGCCGTTCTGAGCGCCTTTCTCGCGCAGCAGGCGGGTTAGCTTACGGGTATCGATATCGGCAATCGCCACGATGTTATGGCGCTTTAAGTAGGAAGAGAGGTCTTCGGTATTGCGGTAGTTGCTGGCAATCAGCGGCAGGTCGCGAATGACCAGGCCTTGCGCATGTACCTGAGAGGATTCTTCGTCAGCAGCATTGGTGCCGACATTGCCGATATGAGGATAAGTAAGAGTAACGATTTGGCGAGAATAGGAAGGATCAGTGAGGATTTCTTGATAACCGGTCATTGAAGTATTGAAAACGACTTCCCCAACCGCCGAACCTGTTGCCCCGATGGCCCGACCGTAAAACTGGGTTCCGTCTTCCAGAACCAATAGCGCTGACTTAATCAAAACACCCTCCAGAGAATATTTACTCGCTTTATTTGCATATTAATGCATAACAATAGTGCAAATCAATGCAAATCTGCTTACCGACGTATTTCTGGCAAACGGCGGCATTCTAGAGACAGCCTCGGCAAAAGTCTACCTTAAAGGACAATTTTTATCATTATTTTGTGGTGTTGGCGAAATCACTCGTCAAAAGCGCCCAAAAAGATCAACTAAGTCATCATAGAAAACGCTTGCGGGGTATGAAGAATGGTAAATCGTTGGAAGGGGCAGTGAAAAGTAGACCAGATGGTCAAAATTTACATTTAAACAACAGAATCAGACATCAAAACACATTAAAACAAGCGACTGACAAATATAACAAGCAAAAAATAGATAAAATAAAGGGCAATAAAATATTGCCCTTTGTAATCAATTAACTAAGACTACAATAACCACATCACGATGGGTAATAAGTTGCTATAGATCATTCAAATTCAGCACATCACGCATATCAAAAAGACCATTTGACTTAGCATTAAGCCACGATGCCGATCTGACCGCGCCGTTAGCAAAGGTCATCCGGCTGGAAGCCTTGTGAGTAATCTCCACACGCTCGCCAATATCGGCAAACATCGCGGTATGTTCACCAACGATATCGCCCGCGCGCACGGTGGCAAATCCGATGGTGCCCGGTACACGCTCGCCGGTATAACCTTCGCGGGAATAGACCGCGCAGTCTTTCAGATCTTTATCCAGCGCCCCGGCAATCGCCTCCCCCATCGCCAGCGCCGTCCCTGACGGTGCGTCGACTTTATGACGGTGGTGCGCTTCAATAATTTCGATGTCGGTGTAGTCGCCCATCACCTTCGCCGCTTTCTCCAGCAGTTTAAGCATCACGTTCACGCCAACGCTAAAGTTGGCGGCAAACACAATGGCAATATCCTGCGATGCATCGCGAATGGCCTGCTTACCGGCATCATCAAACCCGGTCGTGCCAATCACCATGCCTTTTGCGTGCTGCCGACAAAATGCCAGATGCGTCAGCGTGCCTTCCGGGCGGGTAAAATCGATAAAGACATCGAAATCGTCTTTTACCGCTTCGAGGCTGCTCTGAACGGTTACGCCAGATTTTCCAACGCCCGCCAGTTCACCGGCATCGCTGCCCAGTAAAGAGGAGCCATCACGCTCGAGTGCCGCCCCCAGTTGTACGCCTTCCATCGCCATCGTGGCCTGAATTAACTGCCGTCCCATGCGGCCACCGGCGCCTGCAATGGCGACGCGGATTTGTGCATCATGCATAGCTATTCTCTTTTGTTAAAATTGCGTAAATCGTTTTCAGAGTAACCAGCCCGCGACAGGGTCGCCAGCCGAAAACGTCCATAATTAGAAATTAATGATAAACAGAGAGGAATATCAGTAAAAGACATGATTCATCCCGCAGGATGAATCATTGCCGCAGTCGGGGAAAGAAGTCAAACTCGCTCAGAATGGCGACAGACGATAAGAAAAGCACTTTAAAACCCGGCGACAGGTAGCCAATTCGCATGACCGTTTCCGCCAGCCCAGTTTCAGGCCGCTAGAGTATAGCTCACCACCATCTGCCCTTTTTTCAGCTTCACCTGTGTAATGATCACCTCACCCAACTCGGATAAACGGGCCACGTGCGTACCACCACAGGGATATCCCGGTTGGTCACCAAAACCGACCTGGCGTAAGCCGCCGTCAAAGGTAATTCGGCGCGCAAGATTGTCGGCCTGCCATTGGCCAATTTTAGCCATCAGTTGTGCCGCTTCCGGCAAAGTGCTGCCCTCACCTATCGCAAAAGTAATGCGCCCTTCATTCGGCCAATGGTGGGCTTTAACCGGTCGCCAACCAAATATTTCACCGGCCTGACCAATCATGTGCCCGGCAGAGTGCAGACGGGCGTGAAGATGGCGGACAGCAGCATCAATATGCAGCGTCGTTTCGCCAGGTGGCAGCGGTTGCGCCACAATATGCACCACCTCTTCACCGCGCGTCATCACGCCTTCAACCGGGACGCCGCCGATCGCGCCACTGTCCGAGGGTTGTCCGCCGCCCTGTGGATGAAACAGCGTGCTATCGAGCGTAATCGCATAGCGCCCATCGGGTTCTGCCGTGCAGTGTGTGATCGTCGCATGGCCACGGGTGTCATCGCTGGTGTAATAAAGACGTTCAGTCATGGTTGTTCTCCTCTTGATGAGCAGAGTATATTCACTTTACCAGCACCGATAATCCCATCAACATTCAATGCATCTTTGCCCGGTACGCACAAATGAATCCCAACCTGCTTCCTGATCTTGCCACCTTTGTGTTGATTGTCGACCAGGGGAGTTTCTCCGCCGCCGCCAAAATATCCGGCGCAACGCCTTCCGCTATCAGCCGCAGCGTCTCGCGGCTTGAGCAGGCATTAGGCAGCAAACTGTTGCACCGCACCACCCGTAAGCTGGCACTAAGCGAGACCGGGAAGATGGTTTATGAACACGCGCAAGAGATGCTAAACGCTGCGCAAATGGCGGTAGACTCCGGCAGCAGCCGCCAGACCATTGCCCAGGGGAAGCTAACGGTCAGCGTGCCAAAGGCGGTCGGGCGTTTTGTTATTCATCCCTTAATGGCGGAGTTTTTCACCCGCTTCCCGGGCGTGGATGTCTGTCTGAGGCTGGAAGACCGCTATATGGACTTGATTGATGATGGCGTGGATCTGGCACTGCGCATCAGTCAGTCGCCGTCGCCGGGTTTGTACGGCAAGCCGCTGATGCCGGTCAGTCACGTTATCTGCGCCACGCCGGAATATTTGCGCCAGCACGGTACGCCCGATACCCCACAAGCCCTGCGCGATCATAGCTGTATTAGCCTTGGCGAAACGCCCGCCGATTCGCGCTGGAAGTTTCGCCGTGGGGATAAAATTGAAACTCTGCAAACTCATGGGCGTTATGCAGCCAACCATACCGGCGTGCGGCTGGACGCGGTAAAGCATCATCTGGGGATTGGCAGCCTGCCGCTGTTTACCGCCCGTGAAACGCTTGCCAGCGGCGAAATTGTCCAGGTATTACCGGAGTGGGAATTTATCAGCGATTACAGCGGCGACCTGTGGCTCTTATGGACACGCAACCAACATATGCCCGCCAGAATGCGGGCCATGATTGATTACCTTAGCGAGAAATTGCCTCAGTCTGGCCGTTGATTATGGCGCGCGTGACAGCACCTCAGCGACCCACTGGCGGAAGCCGTCAACATCCAGCGCCAGCGCGACCTGCGCGTTGGCGGGCTGCCCCAGGCGACCCTCGATATCCACCACGGTCGTGCCCGCCGTGTACTGTCCTTGCGTTTCGACCGCCACAAAACACGATTGCACGGTAAACAGTTCAGGACGAACCAGCCAGGCAATGGCGCAAAGGTCGTGCATCCGCAGACCGCTTTGCATACTGCCGCTGCGGTAGTGGCTAAACAACGCGTGCAGCATGCTGCCGGTCTTATTGAGCGTTGGCAATGCTGCCAGATACGTCGGCGTCAGCACCGCCTCATTGGTGACGTCCAACCCGCACATCACAATCTCCAGCCCGCTACGGAAAACCAGCGCGGCGGCCTCCGGGTCGATGGCGATATTAAACTCGGCATTAGGCGTGAAGTTACCGCGCCCGGCAGAACCACCCATGATCACCAGCCGGCGAATATTGAAACGGCACTCGGGATACTGCGTCAGCAATAAGGCAATATTGGTCAGCGGCCCAATCGCCACCAGCGTGACCGGTTCCGGCGCGTGCATCAGCGCATCACGAATTGCCAGAATCGCCGGTTTTGCCAGCGGCTGGCGATTGTGTTCCACAAAGTCATACCCTTCCATGCCGGACTCACCGTGTACCGAGGCGGCATCGCGCAATGGGCGCACCAACGGCGAGGAAGCGCCCTGGGCTAAGGGAACATCGGCGTTCCAGAAATGCAGCAGCTGTAGCGCATTGCGGGTAGTTTTTTCAACCGAGACATTACCCGCGACGGTAGTCATCAACTGGAGATCCAGTTCGGGTGCAAAGAGAGCAGCAGCAATGGCAGCGGCATCATCAATGCCGGGATCGGTATCAAGAAAGATAGGCAGGCGCATGATTTCTCCATAAAAAATGCCAGACGTTAAGCCTGGCATTTTTTCACATCCGTGGGAGAATTAATTTACTCGACTTCACGAACATCAACACGCAGTTCGCGCGGCACTTCAAAGACGATATTCTCTTCGCGGCCTTCCAGCGTGACGGCTTCACCACCGCCCAGCGATTGCAGACGAGCGATCACGTTTTGCACCAGAATATCCGGCGCAGAAGCTCCGGCTGTTACGCCGACGCAGGCGGCGTCTTTCACCCATGCTTCCTGAATATCAGCGGCATCGTCAATCAGATAGGCAGCCTTGCCCATCCGCTGCGCCAATTCAGCCAGACGGTTGGAGTTGGATGAGTTTTTCGACCCCACCACCAGCACCACGTCCGCCTGCTGGGCGAGCGATCGCACGGCTTCCTGACGGTTGGTGGTGGCGTAGCAAATATCATCTTTGCGCGGGCCGACGATTTTCGGGAAACGGACTCTCAGCGCGTCAATAACGTCAGAAGTGTCGTCAACCGACAGCGTGGTCTGAGTCATAAACGACAGCTTGCTTTCGTCTTTGACGGAGAGCGTCAGTACATCTTCCGGCGACTCGACCAGATACATGCCGCCTTTCGGGTTGCTGTACTGGCCCATCGTTCCCTCGACTTCCGGGTGACCGGCGTGGCCGATAAGAATTGACTCTTCGCCACGGCGGCTGGCGCGCGCCACTTCCATATGCACTTTGGTCACCAGCGGGCAGGTGGCATCAAAGACCGTTAAGTCACGCCCCTTCGCTTCGTTGCGCACGGCTTGAGATACGCCGTGGGCCGAGAAAATCAGGATCGCGCCATCCGGCACTTCACTTATCTGCTCGATAAAGATCGCGCCACGCTCGCGCAAGCTCTCCACCACGTAGCGGTTATGCACCACTTCGTGACGCACGTAGATTGGCGCGCCATAAATGGCGAGCGCATTTTCAACAATGCTGATAGCGCGGTCAACGCCTGCACAAAAGCCGCGTGGGTTGGCCAACAGGATCTGCATGTTACGCCTCCAGTACCGGATCGACTTCCAGTACTTCAATATCAAAATGAACGGTATGGCCCGCCAGCGGGTGATTGAAATCAACCGTGATGGAATCACCGTTAATCTCACGGACAACGCCCGGCATTTCACTGCCATCCATCGCGGTAAACAGCATGATGGCACCGATTTCCGGTTCGCCCGCATCCATAAATTCGCGGCGGGAGAAATACTGGATAAGGTCAGGTGAAGAGACACCAAACGCCGCATCCGGCTCCAGTGAGAACGCTTTTTTATCACCGGCCTTCAGGCCAAGAAGATGCTGTTCCAGCCCTTCAGACAAGGAAGCATCGCCCAGACGGAATAGCGCCGGTTTACCGTTGTTACGGGTTGATTCGGCGGTAGAGCCATCGTCTAGTTTCAGCGTGAAGTGCACCAGCACTGCGCTATTGCTTTGAATCGAGTTAGACATGCAGGGACAGCCTTTTATCTTACGACATTGGAATGACGATTATTGTTATTAGGATAGTGCGCTTTGTGGCTTCCCGGCGGCGCTTCGCTTGGCCGGGCTACAATCTGGAGTAGCCCGGCCAAGCGAAGCGCCGCCGGGGAAGTCACAGAACTACGCCTGTTTTTTCGGCAGGAAGCCTTCCAGCACAATCAGCGCCGCGCCGATACAAATTGCGGTATCGGCCAGGTTGAAGGTGGCAAAGTGCCAATCGCCGACGTAGAAATCGATCATATCGACGACAAAGCCGTGCCACAGACGGTCAAACAAGTTACCCAGCGCGCCGCCAATAATCAGCGCATAGGCGATATTATTGAGCTTCTGCGTGGCTTTAGAGCGGTACATCAGCACCGCCAGAATCACACAGATACCCACGGCAATACCGGCAAAGAACCAACGCTGCCAGCCGCCGCTGTCAGCCAGGAAGCTGAAAGCGGCGCCATAGTTACGTGCATAGTGCAGATTTAGCGACGGGAACAGCGACACCGTATCCCCCAGAGCAAAGTTCTGGAGGATCAGGTATTTACTGCCCAGGTCGATAATCAGCACGACTACTACCAGCCACAGCCAGCGCAGTCCTGTTGAACAGATCGATTGACTCATCAGGCAAACTTACGTTTTTCGCCGTCACCGGCCACGTTACTCACACAGCGGCCGCAGAGTTCTGCGTGTTCCGCCACCTTGCCGACATCGGTGGTGTAATGCCAGCAACGCGGGCATTTCTCACCTTCGGCTTTATTCAGCGCTACTTTCAGCCCTTTCAGCAGTTCGCTCGGCTGAGCATCAGCGGTAGCTTGTGCATAATCGGCAACAGCGGCACCGGAGGTCAACAGGACAAATCGTAATTCGTCACCCAGCGCCGTCAGTTTGGCCGCCAGTTCCGGCTGGGCGTACAGCGTGACTGCCGCTTCCAGAGAACCACCGACTTTCTTGTCAGCACGCGCCTGTTCGATAACCTTGTTCACTTCGCCACGCACCTGCAGCAGCTCATCCCAGAAGGCATCGTTCATCTCTTCGGCATCGGCCAGGCCAAACAGACCTTCGTACCATTCACCGGTGAAGACGTATTTCTCACGCTCACCCGGCAGGTAAGCCCAGATTTCATCTGCGGTGAAGGACATGATTGGCGCCATCCAGCGCACCAGCGCTTCAGAGATATGATACAGCGCGGTCTGGCAGCTACGGCGCGCCACGCTGTCCGCTTTCGCGGTGTACTGGCGGTCTTTGATGATGTCGAGGTAGAACGAGCCCATTTCGATGGAGCAGAAACGCATCAGGCGCTGCACCACTTCGTGGAAATCGTAAGAAGCGTAGGCTTTCATGATGTCTTCCTGCGCCGCTTGCGCGCAGCCTACTGCCCAACGATCTAGCACAACCATCTCTTCCGGTTTCACCATGTCTTTGACCGGATCAAACCCATTCAGGTTCGCCAGCAGGAAGCGCGCGGTGTTACGGATACGACGATAGCTGTCGGCAGCACGTTTGAGGATCTCATCCGAAACGGCCATTTCGCTGGTGTAGTCGGTTGATGCTACCCACAGACGCAGGATGTCAGCGCCCAGTTTGTTCATCACGTCCTGCGGCGAAACGGTGTTGCCGATAGATTTGGACATCTTACGGCCCTGACCATCGACGGTGAAGCCGTGGGTCAGTACCTGGCGATACGGCGCTTTGCCTTTCATGGCAACGCTAATCATCAGGGAGGACATGAACCAACCACGGTGCTGGTCAGAACCTTCCAGGTACATGTCAGCCGCATGACCGCCAAATTCAGGGCGCGCGTCGACAACCGAATAGCTGGTTGATCCGGAATCGAACCATACGTCGAGGGTATCCGGGACTTTGACGTAGTTGTCTGCGTCGTCGCCGAGGATTTCACGTGCGTCGAGATCCCACCATGCCTGAATACCGTCTTTTTCAACGTATTTAGCCACGGCTTCCATCAGTTCGGTGGTGCGCGGATGCAGCTCTTCGGTGTCTTTATGCACGAACAGCGCCATCGGTACGCCCCAGGTACGCTGACGGGAGATACACCAGTCAGGACGGTTCGCCACCATGGATTCGATACGTGCTTTACCCCATGCAGGGATCCAGCCGCTCAGGTTTTCTTTGGTCACGCCGTCCTGCTCAATACGGTCGATCTCTTTGAGAGACTGAATGCGCAGGCCTTTTTTATCCATGCTGATGAACCACTGCGGGGTCGCACGGAAGATAATTGGTGACTTGTGACGCCAGCAGCATGGGTAGCTGTGCTGCATTTTTTCAACGTGCAGCAGTGCGCCTTTTTCGGTCAGCAACGCCACCACAACGTCGTTCGCTTTGAACACGTTCACGCCATCAAGCGTTGGGTATGTACCCGGCAGGTAAGTCCCATCCGGGCCAACCGGGTTAGCCACTTCCAGATTATATTTCTGACCGATAACGTAGTCGTCCGGGCCGTGACCAGGCGCGGTATGAACCGCACCGGTACCCGCGTCCAGCGTAACGTGGTCACCGAGGATTGCCGGAACGTCGAAGCCCATGAACGGGTGCGTAAAGCGCAGCAGTTCCAGCTCAGCGCCTTTAACGGTGCCGAGAATGGTGTAATCGCTGACGCCAATGCGCTTCATGACGCTTTCAACCAGATCGCTTGCCAGAATGACTGCCTGGCCGTCGATTTGCACCAGCGCGTAGTCGAAGTCTGGTGCTAAAGAGATAGCGCGGTTAGCTGGCAGGGTCCACGGGGTGGTGGTCCAGATAACCAGCGAGATTGGGCCAGTTACGTTTGCCGCACCAAATTTCGCTTTTACAGCGTCGGTATCCACCGCGTGGAATGCCACGTCGATAGACGGAGATGTTTTGTCGTAATACTCAACTTCCGCTTCTGCCAGCGCAGAACGACAGTCAACGCACCAGTGCACGGGCTTCGCGCCTTTGTGCATATGGCCGTTAGCAATGATTTTGCCCAGCGCACGAATGATGTTGGCTTCGGTTTTGAAGTCCATCGTCAGGTACGGTTTCTGCCAGTCGCCCAGCACGCCCAGACGGATGAAGTCGTTACGCTGACCATCAACCTGAGTGGCAGCGTATTCGCGGCATTTCGCGCGGAATTCGGCGGCGGTAAATTTCTCACCCGGCTTACCGAACTCTTGCTCAACTTTCAGTTCGATAGGCAGGCCGTGGCAGTCCCAGCCAGGGACATACGGAGAGTCGTAACCGGAAAGTCCTTTGGACTTCACGATAATGTCTTTCAGAATCTTGTTAACCGAGTGACCAATATGAATGCTGCCATTCGCATAAGGAGGGCCATCATGCAGAATGAAGGTTTTCTTGCCTTTTTTGGCTGCACGAATGATGCCGTACAGGTCATCATCGGTCCAACGCGCCAGCATTCCCGGTTCACGCTTGGCGAGGTCGCCGCGCATCGGGAACCCTGTTTCCGGCAAATTCAGGGTTGATTTAAAGTCACTCATCAGATTCTCGGTTCCGTATTTTTACGTAGGCATTTAAGCCGGGTTTGAAAGCCCAAAAAACTCGCGGGCCGTTAATTCATCTCGCGCAATCTGCGCCTTTAGTTCATCCAGCGACGCAAATCGCTGTTCGTTGCGTATTTTTTTACGCAGCACTACATCTATATGGCGACCGTAAAGGTCCATTACAACGTCTAACACATGCACTTCTAGCTGCTGGCGACTGCCTGCTACGGTCGGGCGCGTACCGATATTTGCCACGCCCGGCAGAGGCTTTTCGCCCAGCCCCATCACTTCCACCGCATACACCCCTTTTACCGGGGAGACCTGACGACGCAGCGGTAAATTCGCCGTTGGGAAACCGATGGTACGCCCCAGTTCATCGCCATGCACCACACGCCCGGAGATGATAAAGGGATGCCCTAACAGGTTTTCGGCTTGCACGAGGTCATCCTCGGCCAGCGCCTGACGAACGGCAGTGCTGCTGATACGCACGCCGCCATGACAGAAAGTTTGCGTGCTGGTGATATCGAAACCAAACTCCGCGCCAGCCTTCTGTAATAACAAGAAATCACCCTGACGACCAGCGCCAAAGCGGAAATCATCACCAACGGCCAGGAATTGTACGCCAAGGCGTTCCACCAGCAGGTCGCTGATAAACGTCTGCGCGGTTAAGGCCGCAAAGCGTCGGTCAAAGCGCACGCACAAGACGTAGTCCACGCCGCTTTCAGCCAGATAGCGCAGTTTTTCGCGCAGTCGGGTCAAGCGGGCGGGGGCTTTATTCGCCGCGAAAAGCTCCAGCGGCTGCGGTTCAAAAATCATCACCACCACAGGCAATCCACGCGCTTTACCTTCAGCACGTAAGCCCTGCAGTAGCGCCTGATGCCCACGATGCACACCGTCGAAATTACCAATGGTCAGTACGCACCCATGTGGTGCCTGACTGAGATTATGTATGCCGCGTATCAGCTTCATGTCTGGCTCAAAAGAGTGAAAATCGTCAGAGTATACCTTGTACAGCAGCCCACGTTAACCCGCTATTGCACCTCATCTCTGAAAGAGGGAATGATTTCATCAGCATCCGCATTAAAGGCAACAAAATATGGTCGAGCCGCATGATTTTTGTGCCGGAAAGACTGTATTCATCTGCGACAAGCTGGTAGAATCCTGCGCCATCAATACGTAAAGCAGCGTTTTTATTTTGCGACGCTTATTTGCACAAATCCATTGACAAAAGAAGGCTAAGCGGGCATTCTCCTCGGCCTTTGAATTGTCCATATAGAACACATTTGGGAGTTGGCCTTGGCTAATATCAAATCAGCTAAGAAGCGCGCCGTTCAGTCTGAAAAGGCTCGCAAACACAACGCTAGCCGTCGCTCTATGATGCGTACTTTCATCAAGAAAGTATACGCAGCTATCGAAGCTGGCGACAAAGCTACTGCACTGAAAGCATTTAACGAAATGCAACCAATCGTGGACCGTCAGGCTGCTAAAGGTCTGATCCACAAAAACAAAGCTGC